>JACCDP010741250.1_pt1 | contig 19912 bp, 41 predicted proteins | sample 7445841 | NCBI WGS metagenome assembly JACCDP01 (sample SAMN15323441, study PRJNA562643) | freshwater metagenome | isolation source: river surface water | place: USA:Blue River Watershed | collected 2017-08-17
GCCAGAATTTAGACTTGGAGAGAATCTAAAATTAGATTCTCTCCGATATGATTTGTCTAATAATAAAACAGATGAATCTGTTAGAGAATTCAATAATGCATTATATGAGAACAAACTAGCTTGTTCAATTGAAGTAGCTTTATCTGATTCTGATGGAAGAATTGAAGCTGGAGCTATTGTCGTTACCTTTTGCAACGATCCATCATTCGTTTTCAATAAGATGCCTCCAAAGAAAAAGAATGGACAAGATTATCTAACAAGCGATTTTGAAAATACAGAAACAGATGAAGAAGAGGATCTAATTTTTGATTACAAGAAATACATTCATAGTTGCATTATAGATTGTTCTTCTCTTGAAGATATTCATGCATTCCTTACATTGGTCAACAATGATTCAAGAGTAAAGCATGATATGAAGTATATCAATCAAATCTATGATTTACTTATCTTGGCTTCGAAGAAGATTGATGCAAAAGAATATGATGCAACACAAGCTGCATTTCCAAACAGAATAAAACTATGACAACGACTAATAGAAAACTAGTAAAACAAGTAATCATTCTTAGGAAAGACTTGAACATGAGACTTGGTAAGTCTGTTGCTCAAGGTGCTCATGCTTCTCAAATGGCAAAGGACAACGTTACAGACGAATCTATAATCGCTCTGTGGCTTGAGACTGGCATGACCAAGATATGCGTCGGTATTGGTTCAGAAGAGTCTCTAATCGATTTATATAACCAAGCAAAGGCAATTAATTTACCTTGTTCGTTGATTGTAGATTCTGGACGTACAGAGTTTCATGGAATTGAAACAAAGACTGCTGTTGCAATTGGACCTGCTTTAGCTAGCGAAATAGATAAAATCACAAAAGATTTGAAGTTGCTTTGATATGCTAAATTATATAACAGAATTAATCCTAGAGAAATGGAAATCCAGAGAAGAAAAGCGTTCTCTAGATGAACATATTAAACAAGTGAAGAAAGGTTTAGTTCCGTCTTCATATGGAAGAGCATTAACAGAACTTGAATTGCTTAAAGAAGAAAATGAGAGACTAAAAGATGAATTAGCTCTATATAAGCTAATTTCTTTTTGGTTTGGACTTGGTTATGCTTTAATAATTATTGTTTTAGTTGTGCTGAATATTCAAATAGTATTATCATGATTGACGTTTCATATTCTAGCAATAATCCAAAGATTATTTTGTATCAAATACGAATGCTGTTTTTGTCATCTAAACAATTTCTGATTTGGTATAAAAGAACCGATTGGAAATTAACACCAGGAATATCAAAGAAAAGTTATTTTACTATTAAACCATTTGACTTAGAATTCAAGCCGAAGAAATTCCAAGGTCTATCAGAGAATGATTCAAAACTTATAAATTCATTTCATGTGATTCATAGCAAATACAACTTATTGAAGTTGACTGGAAATGAAGATAAATTAATTTAGTTTACATTATAGAAATTGTGTGTTAGTATTAATACATGATGAAGAATGCGATTGTTTATTGGTTTGTTTTGGTTGCAAACATGTTTTTTGCAATTGGTTGTATGCCAGATGGTGCGCGACCTTTGCGAGACAATCCTGATGCTGTTTTGGCATATGAGTATGTCAAGGAAACTTGGCGAAATACTCCAGGTATCTCGCACAAGAATCTAGATGACAATGTTTGCGGCATTGATAATATTTGGTATCTGTATGCAACCGATTCTGAATTTAAGGAATATACGGACGGAAACAAGACTTCTTGCATTTCGCATCCAGATGATCCGAATTGTGCGACGGCACAATGGACTCTAATTCGTCCTCGTGCTAGCTTGATTATTTTCGCAGATAATGTTTCTGACGAGTATATTCGTCAAACTTGGTATCATGAGTTGATTCATTTCTTTACGTGGTGTACGCGAGAGAATCGTGACGCAGATCATGATCATTCGAATCCGCTTGCTTGGGAACATGGAATCATGCGCGATGCACAAATTATTTGTCGAGCAGATTATGAGAATGTTTCTGATGATGAACGTCAAATCATGATCGATAATAATATCGGCGTGTGTCCCGTTCGCTGAAATAAAATAAACAATCTGTTTACATTATAGAAATTAACTGTTAAGATATTTGTCTATGAATAGAAATTCTAACATTTTAGACCAAATCAGTTCGCCAGAACATCTCCGTGCATGGGTCGAAGACTATGACCTAGCTGGAAAGCTTTCTGAGACAAATAAGCTTGTGATTTTTGATCGTGAAGCTGCTTGTATGCCTAATGGTGCATCCTCCTATACAGGACAAGTTGTAGCATTTCGAAAGCTAGGAAAGATTGCTTTTGCCAAGGTTCTTTCTACCTTTGGTCCAATTCAAGTTATTTTGTCTGTCAATGCACTTGGAGACGAAAAGTATCGTTCTCTTGTGAATTCGGATATTAAGCTTGGAACGCATGTAGAGATTCGTGGATTGCCTGCAATCACTTCCACAAAGGAACCAAGTTTGTATGCAGAGCAAGTGACAATCTTGCAACAGAGTCGTTCACCATTTCCTGATAAGTGGAATGGTGTTTCTAATGAAGAGAAGTATCGTCTTCGATATCAGGAATGTCTCGTTAAGCCAGATACTCACGCGCTTATGATTAAGCGTTCTAAGTTCATTAAGACGATTCGTAATTTTCTTGATAACTGCGATTTCTTGGAAGTAGAAACTCCTGTTATGCACAAGGTTTCTGCTGGAGCACAAGCACGTCCATTTGTGACACAATGTAACGCACTTGATTCTACTTTCTTTCTTCGTATTGCGCCTGAGACATATCTCAAGCGTATGACTGCTGCTGGTTATCATCGCGTGTATGAAATCGGTAAGCAATTCCGAAATGAAGGCATTGATTCTAGTCATATGCCAGAGTTTACCTCTTTAGAGTATTATTGTGCATATTCGAATGCAAATGAACAAATTCATTGGTTCATTGATCTAGTTGATGAAATTCTTGCATATAAGAATTTTTGTACGAAGAGTGAGAATGAACTAGAAGCTTTCTGTGAATCTCCTACAATCTATGAATATGAAGACTTGTACAACAAGTACGTACCAAATCTTCTGCTAGAAGATACTCCAGAAAATGAGATTGATGCGAACTTCAAGAAGTATGTTCGTCCAAATCTTGATAAGCCAGTTATTGTAACCAAGTATCCTGCTTTCCTTGCTCCACTTGCAAAGCGTGATCCAAACAATCCAAAGTTTGTTGAAATGTGGCAATTTATTTGGAAGACTTATGAAGTTGCCAAGTGTTATTCTGAGCTTGTTGATCCAATTGAACAACGTAAGCTTCTAGAAGATCAGGCTAATGCTCGTGCCAAGGGTGACGATGAAGCTATGATGCTTGATGAAAATTTCTTGCAAACAATGGAGTTTGGTATGCCAGAACAAGCTGGACTCGGACTCGGTATCGATCGTTTCTTTGCTCTTCTAATGAATGTTTCCGATATCCGTGATGTGGTTTTCTTTCCACCTGGAACGTGAATTGCCTACAAAATAAGGGGTAAAAAATAATAAAAATATTTGTTTACTTTTTAAACAAATATGGTATTCTATTTATAGATTGAAGAGAAAGGCGAAACGGAACAAAATGAGCAACAACAATACTCGAAAGTTTGATTTGATTCCTACGCCTTTTTTGGATCAGACTGATCCAGATGTAAATAAGCAGATGAAGGCAATTGATTACGATGTGAATCAATTTGTTTCTGCTGGATTCATTCTTGATTGTCGTGGATTGAAGTCTTCTTTTTCTGATGTTTTGAATGCTCTTTCCGAGCTTTGGCAGAATCAGAGTGTGGATATTTATGAGTCGCGTGAGGAGCACGCAATTTGTGCAATTCATGGCTGGACTCTCGCAGAGTTTTATTCTGTTCTAGAAGAGATGAATGTTAATTCTTCTTCTATGAGTTGAACTTGGAGACTCTTCCGTGATTTCTAACATTGTCACTGTCTATCGCGTAGAGAATGCTTTGGGTCATGGACCTTACAGAGCATTGGCTTTAGAACATACAGATGAAGAAATTGACGAGATTGAAGATCCATTTGAGAAAATGAAATCTGATCATTCATGGACTTCTAGAGAATCGCATCCGACTCCATATATGGATTTCAAGAGAATCCTTGTTGAAAAACATATTGCAGACAATCCAAAAGCTAAGTTTGGATTTCCGAATCTAGAAAAGCTTCATGAATGGTTTAATGGATATATTTCTCTTCTAAAAGAGAATGGTTTTGAAATTAAGACTTATCAAGTTGCGCGACGTAAAATTCGAATGAGTAATTCTGGTAAGCAGCTTGTATTTTTTCTGGATTGAAAAAGACAAACGAAGGAAATAAAGATGAAGATTACAGTATTTGTATATGTAGCAGATTGGGGTGATGGGTCGCCATCACCAATATATTTCACAACCAAAGAGTTGAGAGATTCATACGCCGAATCTTTTGAAAAGGAACATACAGGATTCAATGCTGCATCGAGTGAAATTTCATTCGATATCGAAAATGGAGCGATTGTAACAGACGAACCAACGGATGAATATTCTCGAATTAATCCTGTTTATGTAAGTTATGAAGAATACGAAGGAAAAGAAGAGGAGATCTGATAATATGACTAGCAAGAAGAAGAATAAAGCAGATTTCATTACATTGACAGTTGGTGATTGGTCTGGTGATGGTCATAGCCAAACGGAAAAGTATTTCGTAAAGGCAAATCTTGACGCGAAGCAAATTCAAAAAGCTTTCGAAAATGGAATTGAAATCCTTGGATGCGACCCAACGCAAGATTTTGAAGAATATGAAGCTAGCTCTTATTCATTTGAGAGTCTAAAGGCACTTATTAAACATTTTGGTTATCAATTTGTCGTTGATAACTTTGTGGAAGATGCATTCAATTATGAAAAGCCAATTAAGGGCAAAAAACATAGCTATGAACTTAAGACTCAAGAGGAACTTTTGAGTGATAATGAAGATGTATGTTGTAGTCCAGATTGTTATGTAAAGCTTTATTTGAACGTCGTTAAGCTTGGTAAACCAAAATTTGAGTTTGAAATCTTTAATGACTCTGTAGAAGAGATTACAGTTGGTGGTTACGGTTTGTATTCACTGTGAGAGATAAATTCATATGAATCTAGCAGAACAAAAGGCATACTTTGAAGAAGTCTTAAATAAGATTTCGTATAATCGTCATGGTTCGACTTGGAGTCTAAAGCTACACTTAGATGATACAAGATATTATCTGCAAGTACATTGTTCGGGAATTGAAGGAAGTGATGATCCTGATGATGGACCATGGACAGGAAGAAAGTGGCTTTTAAGTCCATATATGGTTCGTTCAGAAATCGTTCGTACTGCATATAAAGCAGTAATGGCCGCCGAAGAACATGAAATTCAAGAGAAGTTTCGTTATCGTGGTGTCGCTGTATTAGGTCCACATTTGCACATGGATGAATTGGTCGATCTAATTCAAGAAAAGAAGCTTCACGATGACACTAGAAATAATGGTATGTTAGGTTGAACATAATTATGACAACGAAAATTTATAACACACGAATTGCTCCTTCTCCAACCGGAGATTTTCATATTGGTACCGCTCGAACTGCATATTTTAATTGGTTGATTGCACGATCAACTGGTGGACGATTCTCTGTTCGTATTGATGATACCGATCAAAATCGTTCATCAGATGAGTTTGTCAAGCCAATTTATGATTCTCTGAATTGGCTTGGATTAGACTATGATTCGAATTTTCAACAATCTGACAGATATAGACTTGGCGTCTATAAGTCTTATTGTGATGCTCTGATATCAGCAAATTTCGCTTACAAAGACAATGACAGTGGAGTTTATAGACTACGCTGGAATGATGAATTTCCTAGAACATGGAAAGATAATGTTTGTGGAACGATCGCTGTATCAAATGATGATGTAGCGAAAATTAATGATTTGGTTATTATGAGAAGTGATGACAATGGTAATTTGCCATTATATCATTTTGCTTCTGTTGTTGATGATTATGAGAATGACACGAATTTCATTGTTCGTGGTGTTGATCATATTTCCAACACTTCAAGACAAATTGCAATTTGGTCCGCAATCAATATGGCAACCAAGCAGTCCGTAGAAATTCCAGAGTTTGCACATGTTGGATTATTGTTTCATCAAGGGAAGAAAATCTCTAAGCGTGATGGAGCAGCCAGCATGTTGACATATAAAAACAATGGATTCAATCCAGATGCAATGTTAAATTTTTTGCTTCGACTTGGATGGTCGCCAACCAAAGATGATAAATCTACTGCTATCATTACAAAAGACCAAGCTTTATCAATGTTTTTATCTCAAGGACATATGCGAGCAGCAAATCCGAATGTAGATTTTTTAAAGCTTGATTCGTTTGATAGAAAATATAAAGCAATGATTATTAAAAAAGTAAATAATATTTAAGGTTATTATGTCAATTACAATCACTAGTACAAAAAATAATCATACTCCTACCACAAAAGATGTAGAATGCAATTGTTTAGATTATTCAGAAGATGGAAAGACTCCAGAAATGGATTGTCCATTTTGTGACGGAACTGGAATCGAACAAGTTTCAAATAGAATCCAAATGAATATGTCGAATGGTAACGCTATTACCATTCTCAACATGGTTGTGCCAAAGAAAGTTGCACAAGATCGTTATTATGGAGAAATTTCCAATAAAGAAATTCCAGATGCGATTCGTCGCATTATGTTTCTTTTGAATACAAATAAAGATGTACAAGCCAATATTCGAAAAGATGATTTTGAAACCGATAAACGTATGTTGAGTTTTGGAATTGATGAAGAGTATATTCGTGATCGTTTAACTACTTTTCTAGAAATTCTCAAATATGCACAAAAACATAATGAAAATGTATATTGGAGTTGACTTAATCCAATATTCTGTTATCATGTAGTCATGTTTAACATTCTCATTTTAGAAAATGACGATAATCGAATTGATTGGCTTGTCAATCAATCTTCAATTTCTTCATTGATTTCAAACAAAGAAATCAATATTATTCATAAATCTCATGTTATGGATTTTTTGTATGAATTGGAAAATACTGACAATATTCGATTAATTGTTATGGATCGGGATTTAGATCCATTTCATGGAAATACAGACTATCAAACAAATTGGAATATGCTTAAGACAAGATATGACAATGGTGAGATTAGTTGGGAAGAGTTAACAAATCGATTTAATTCTGATCGTGATGGATTCACTGGCGAAGACGCTGCTGAATTGATGGGCACTAATGCGTCATGTAAGTTGAAATATGCCAATATTCCAATTCTAGTTTGGTCGGCAAATTTTTATGGCGCAAAAAATATGGTCACAAATTTAATTCGCTCAGGTTATACAAACGTATCTAGACAAAATTTCGAACAATATAATCTACAACTTCTTGATAATAAGATTTTAAGCTTAGTTTTTCAAGCAGCAAATAACAATAATTGAACAAGGAAATAATTTAAAATGATGAACAACATAGTCTATGGATTGCTAACAATTTCAATTCTTATATTCTTATATTCCTTGAATAAGTTGTTAACTTATTATTCAAACAAAATAAAAAAGCTTGAAAATGAAATCGATTTGAATTCTGTGCAAATATTTGTTAATGAGGCTAAAGAATTATTTGCCAGAACAACCATTGCAAATATTATTGCTATGCAATATGATTCTCAATTCATTATCAATGATATCAAATATATGTTTCCAACACAATATCAAGATTATTCTAGAAAATATAACAATTTGTTAGATAAGCAACTTGCGTGTCATAAAAAAATATATGAGGCGAATACTGAATTGATTCTATCTTTAAAAGATAGCAATATCCCACACGCCAAGAGAAAATCGATTTATTTTGAAATCGAAAAAAATTGGAACCAAGGCACCAAAGATTCGACGCATATTGTTTCTGAACATGTTGAATATACAAAGTTAGTCAAACAAGAAATTGCAAAACTTAAAGCAGCAGTTTCTTTGATGCAAATGCAACAATTGCCGAATGATTTGCAAATTGTTTCAAGTCCAATGGTAAAAAAACCAAACACATTTCATTGATATGAACCATGTTGGCACATACAAGTGTCATTTAAAAAATATACCAGAATAACAACATGAGCATTGCAACTTCTACAGTATTTAAAACCAAGCAAGTTATTAAACTTCATTTGCCAATTGAGTTTCTAGCTAATTTGCAACAAGATCATGTACATGATAGATTGGCATCAAAATATATAGGTTGGCGCTTATATGGTTTTAAATACGTCGGTTTGTCAATTCCTCTTCTTGGATATAAGAAACAACAGCTAACTTTAAAAACAATTCAAAAAGATAAAACTTTATTCAAAGTTCTGAACAAACTAATCAATGATGTTTTCATAGAAGCAAATATAGACATTAACGATTGGACCAAAACAATCTTAATGTAATAACAAGTAAATTTATGATTTCTGCTAGCAATTATTATAATGTATGTAAATTACAAAATATCAAATTATTGATATTAAATAAAAAATTTTTTAGCTATAATATAGCGTACTATATGTATGACAAAAATTCTTTTTTAGTCTCACAGAGTCTTTTCTTGCTTCCTTCTAGAATCGCTATTAAAAAAGCCAATAATTTGCTTGGGATTGAATCAATCGATGATTGATTCAAATATAATAATTGACATTAATGATACCAAAAAACAATTATTAAAAAAATTGTTACAACTTGCTTGGTAAGATATGATTTTCATATTCCAAATATTAACCCAATAAATGAACTGAACAAATTTTTCTATTATAAAGTCTATAGTAAAGAAATAAAAACAAGTTATTTTAATTCTTCTATGATAAATAATTCACCTTGGGAAAATGCATCTTTTAATGAAGAAATTAAAACATTAAAAATATTTGGAATTTAGAAAAAATGAGTATTGAAGCTTCAATTTGTTTTACTAAAACCAGAATCATATTCGTTGAATATGATAAATATTATGCTGCTATGTCCAGATATAACAATCCATGGAAATTATACGGTATAGAATTTAAGTATAAAAACGGTTTTTTAAAACCTGAAATAAAGTTTCATTCTAAAATTGATTTAAAAAGAGAAGTTCGGACATATCGCAATATAATAATTTTGTTAAATAAAGTCTTTATTCATGCTGATGATGATGATAAGTTGTTTTTCTTTTAAAACTACAGGAATTGATATAGAAAAGATAGTTTAATTAAACTATTTACAATAGAATATGTTGATAATGATATGACACTTATTGAACAAGCAATTAATCAGAAAAATGCTTTGGTAATGGATATACTTCCCTGGAATAAGATAGAAGGGATTATATGCAAAGATATATGTATTGATTCTCCAGAATCAATGATTGACATAATGGAAATAATCAATTCCATGGTGAAGACTTGTAACTATCATGATGGACTCGGGCTCGCAGCACCCCAAGTTGGTATAAATAGAAATTTATTTGTCATACTCGATCCTCAAACAAGAACATTCACAACATATATAAATCCAACTTGGAACCCAGTAAGAACATCATCATCATCATTAACAACAAAAAACACAGATAATAAAACCAAAAAAATAAAAGATATAGAAGGTTGCTTGAGTATAAAATCCAAGCAACCTTTTAGCATTTCCAGATTCGAATCAATTTTAGCCAGTTGGCATGAATTGACAATTAATCACCACTACCAAGAAGAAAAAACCAAAAAAATACCTTCAATACATTATAAGCACGAAATTCTACTAACAGGGTTTCGTGCTCGTGCTTTTCAACACGAACATGAACATCTCATTGGAGGAAATATTATTAAAACAAGCTTGAGACAAGCAAAAGAACAAAGGAAGAAATGAAAAGAGTAGCTATATTTGGATCAAAGAATTTTAAACGATCAGAAAAACATATAAATAATTGGTTAGATAAAGTAAAGAATAAGTTTGTTACTGAAAATGATGGAATTATTTTAATGTGTATAAAAGATGAATTCCATAGTTCTCTGATTACAGAATGGGCAACCAAAAATAAAATCAAAGTAGAATTATTTTTAGATTCTACTTCAGATTTAAACAAGTTTGGTGGTTCGTATTCATCAGAACGGCATCATCAATATTTCCGAAAAAAGAAAAGAAATAGTAATAATAATAATGTTGAAGCAAAACAACAAAATGATTATGACCAACATAACAACAATTTCTCTTCTATTATCAATTCTTCAAACATGAAAGTTAAAAAACAATTGCTAGCAGAAGCAGATTTTTCTCTAGTCTTTTGGGATGAAGAATGTGATACAATAGAAACTTTATTAAATTATACAAAATCAATTGATAAAAAATCTGTAATTGTTTTTGAAGACGGAAAATGGAAGAATTGGTGAACTTTTCTTCTTTCTTCGATTTAGAATATTGATAATATCCTATCTATTTACTTACAAGCATTAAATATTTTACAAAATATCCGGTAAAAAGTTAAATGAATTTAATGTAAATATAAAAACTATCGATAGGAGACAAAAAATGAGTATTAAAACAATAACAGATCCAGTAAGAGGACAATATGATGTGTTGGTTGCGGACGGCAATGTAGCTGCTGGTGCAATTCTACCAGGAAGTATAACAATAGTATCAGGTGTAGTCGGAGCCGCTCTCGGCGCTACAACATTCTTGGTATCAGGAAGTGCTTGCGCAACAACAGCAAGCTTGCCAGTAATTACTACTGCCCAATTAGGCAATACAGCAAGAATTATGGCAGATGCAATTGCAATCACAATCACAGCGTCAAATGGTCTTGCATCACCAGCAAATGCTTGGACAGCAGGTCTAGCAGCTTATGGTATTAAAGAATATCAAGCTGTTAGTGGTGCAGCAGGATTCTACTGGCATACAGTAGAATGATATTCTTGATCTTGATTCAAATTTCTTAGAAGAATAGTTAAATAAACGAAGAAAAGGCAGGAGAATTCTCCTGCCTTTTCTTCTCTACTCAATCATCAAAAATATCAATGATATGCAATTTAGATATCTTTGGTTCTCCGTATCTAGCTGCCCCTGTATGGCAAGTTAAATTTGCTTTGGGTACATATGTGGCTTTTCCATGAGAATGCCCACAAAGAGCTGTAAACGTCACCAATGGGTATCTATCAGCCAGATCCAATAGTTTGTCTCCCATTATCTTCGAAGAGAAATGCGGCATCCAATCATCATCAGATATTTTATTTTGATAAACTGAATTTTCTCTAAATGGAGGAACATGTGTAGCTATAACAACATGTTTACAACCAAGTTCTTCAATCGCAATCTTTGTTTGCATTTCAATATGATTTGCTGCTTGTGATGCCAATTCTCTTATTTTGATTAATAGGTCATTATGATACAATGGTTTAAATTCGGAGATTATTTGATAATCTCCCATTAACAATTTACTTGTATGCCAATTAGCATACAATCCATCATACCATCCGTCATGACCTACAATTGCCAATTTTTCATTCAATACAATTATATCTTCTTTGTTGTGATTCAATGTCGTAAGATATGTTCCAGAAAATGTTTCTTTTAAATCATTTCGAACATATTCAATAGAACCTTGGTAAAAATCATGATTGCCACAAATAAAATAGATTGGTTTATTAATATAATCTTTTAATATCTTTATATGTCCTTTTACATGCGGAGCTTCTGAAATATCTCCAGTAAGTACAAAACAATCTATTTTGTCTTCTTCAATTGCTTTATTACAAGCTTTAATAAACTTTCCTATTGTAATTGCCGTAGGAAGGTTCATATGAATATCTGTTAAATGTGCTATTGTTGTCGTTGTTTTTGTCATAACCAATGGTTGGGAATTCCTATATTTAAAAAATATATATCTTTAGATCTGATTTTATAAACTGCATAAATAAATTCTCGCCGAGCTCCCCCATGCAGTCGTTCGCGTGCTGTTATATTAAGAAAAAAATTAGTTCTAGATAATTGTCCAATTGGTACACCAAGCGTCAATTGTTGATCTAAATCAATGATTGTTTCATTATCAACAGCTATCATCAAAAACTCGTCATATAAAATTTATTCAATGCACCAACATAAAGCAATTGATTATATCTGTAAACTGTGTTTTGTTCTTTTTTAAATTTATACGTATAAACATGAAATACACCAATATCTTTTTCAGATTTATTTGATTGATATTTTATTATATCAATTAAGTCAATTATATTTTTTTGTTCAAAAAAGATTGTCATAGCAATTTAAACCTTTTATTTTCTGCAAAATAAAACAAAGTAAATCTTTTTTTAAAGATTGCAACAACTTTAGTTTCTACGCTATCATCATACGGATGATGCATATCAATTTTAATGTGAAAATTATAAATCTTCGATCGACTAAAATTTGATTCAAAATATGTCATCTGACTAATATCAGATAATTCATGAACACTAATGGACATTGTTATTCTTTTCCAAGAAAAATGTATTTATATTACAATTTAAATTGTCGATGTTTCTTTGCAAGAAATGAGTAATAATAACAATTTTTCTTTCATTGTTTGTTAATATTATTGAACGATCAATAATGTTTTATGCAAATTATTTTTGATGCATTTATCACGCAGTTTTTTGTATTTCATTTTGTTATACCAATTCATTCCTACATCAAATCGATCATCTATGTCATAATATATTGATATTGTTGAATCGCTTGTTGTTGATGATGATGATAATGACTTAAAAGTTTCTGCTTGTATTATAGAATAGCTATATATTGGTTCTCCGTCTATACTCATTTTAAGTGTTGACAGCTTAGAACTAATAAATAGTATGTCGTTTACTAATGAAACATCTATAATTTGTGAACAATATATGGACACAAGAAATGTTATCAATCTTTCTTTTTATTAGATTTTGATATCGTGTTATAAGTTGAATTAATTAAACCAAATTGTACATCCATTTTAACTTTAATATCAAATGTTGGACAACCAATATGATTGACAATATTATGACTTAATGCTTCTTTTGAATTCAAGAACCAATCTGCGTGTCTTTGATTTGAAATTTGCTTTTCGAAATATTTCTTTGTTTGACCACAATTTTCTGACATAATTTCCATGATTAAGTCATTCAATCTACTTGTTTCTTTTGCGGAAGCTTTTATTTCTTCATTCTTTCCCCAATTCATAGAAGAAACTTCATGAATCATAATGGTAGAATTTGGCGTTGCGAATCTATATCCTTCATGACCAGCAGTTAATAAAACAGCTCCACATGACATTGCTTTACCTTCTACTATAGTTGCTACCTTCAATGACGAATCAATCGCTTTAATGGCATCTAGACAAGCTAGAAGCTCATAAACTTCTCCACCATATGAATCAATAACAATCGGTAGAACCGATTGTTCCGCTGATAATGCTTCATTTTCTGCTTGAATTAAGTTTTGTCTGAATTTGGAACAATTTTCTTCATTGAAATCTCCGACAAATTTTAAAAACACTGGAAAGTTACAACATTCTTCTGGCTTTGTTAATGTAATTCTTTTATCGACGTTTACTACATATTTCATATTATTACATCATTCCTTTTCTTTGTTAAATGTGTTTTGATACTATCAAGTAAAGTATCTTATATTTTGCTCTTGTATTCTTGAAATAAAATTCAAACAAGAACAAAATGTCTATGAATTATCATAGCATACTTAATAGAACTTTAAACTACATTATGATTTAGCATCTATTATCAATGTAATATCTTTGATGCTCATAACAAAGATTTAAAAAATGTTTGATATAATGTTTATTGAATATTTTTTTCTTATAAATGAAGTTTATATATTCAAATTCTATTGCTCCATCATTATATGCAGCAAATTTTTTCTTTTGCGCAATAGAACAATGCATTATAGTTTTTGGATATAAATCATTAATAATATCAGAATAATTTTTCTTTTCTCCATCAATAATCAAATAAATGAACGTGTCAGGAGAATTGCTGAAATGCACTACAATTTGATATATGTTACCTTCCACTATATTACTTGTTGCTATCGACATATTAAAGATTCCAAACTCACTTCAATCATAAATGTAGATGATTTGGAATCCAAATCATCTTCATATTCAAAATTACTTTCTTCTATGTTGTAAAATTCTTCTGAAACACACATTAACTTTAAACCTTTGTAAGAGTTTTTTATGTGCTCATATAAGAATTTCTTTGTCAAAGAAGTAAACTGTTTCTTTATATGTTCATACGCTTCTTCTGGAAGATAAAGCATATCTTGTTCTAATGGATAGAAAATGTCTAAATTATTATTATTATAATTTCCGCATTGTTGATTGATTGCTGTCTGATATGATTCATCAATTTTTAAGAACATTATGTCACATTCGTTGATTACATTATGTTTAAATGTCATTGGAATATAATGTTCATTGTCTGTGTCATTGAATATAATTTGTTCCGAGAATGACAATATGGTTAATCCATACGACCCTAAAGCTAGTGGCGCATGATGTAAATGAATTAATTGACAATTATCTAATATTAATGCTTCTTTTTTAGTTAATTTGTTTAATTCTTTTACTATGATTGTCATTAACGAAAATGCCTCTTGATAATAAATATCAAGAGGCATCAACAATTTTTTAAACTATTATAAGAATTCAGATATCTACGACTTCCAACGAATTAGATTCAGCGTACGCATAGTTCAAAGCTTCTTCAATATATTCCTTATAGCGGTCGTCGGATGCCATACAAGATTCTTGTAGAAGCTTATTAATCACCGAATCGTATGGTTCTGACATATCGAAGTTGGTTAGCTTGCTGTAAACGTATTGAGATGATGACAAATCAGATTTATCGTATTTCACTCCATATTTCGAATACCAATATTCGTATTCTTGTTCATATTCTTGGAATCCAATAAATTTTGTTACAATCTTTTTTGAATTTGGATCATTTGGATCTTCTAAATCAGTCTCAGTATTAATACTTGTAATCGTAAACAGTCTGATTGAAAATACTTTGCTGTCTTCTGAAACAAATAAGCCATAACGACGGTCTGTATAAGCTTCAATGCATTTGTCTAAATCAAAATTTGTTGATAAAATTGTCATATCTTTTCTTCCATATCTGTAGATTCAAATTGATGCTTCATTATAAAAGCTTTTTCTTTTTATGTCAACAAATTTTTCAAATTCAAATATTTTAAATGTGTACGATCTAGATCGTCATAATACCAAAAATTATATACATTCATTGTATCTAGAAAATAATCAACAAATATTTTTTTCAACATCGAACCTTGTATTGTTCCATGTACAGTCTGCTTCTCAATTGTTTTAGAAATCGTTGACACGTTTATAGAATTGAGACAAAGCAAGATGCCTCCTCCGTTATCAACTTGACATACCGGAAATGTATAATAATCTAAATTTGATGTTAAACAACTAACAGACAATGACTCATAAGGTATCTGAAATTGAATCATAAGTTCATGATTCACTCTATGATTTTGCATATGTGTTTGAGACAATAAATGAGTTTTCAGAAACAAATAGTCAACATTGTTTAATTCTGGTATTTTATTAATATAATTTCTTGTTGGATTGGTATTTAAAAACTTGTTCTTATAATTTTTACTTTTAAAGTATTTTGGTAACAAATATCCTTTTGTTACCAAATTATGAAATACATACAAATAACTTGTATGATCAATCGATTCTGAAATATTGATTGTCATTATATTGTTCTTCTTGTTTTATTAAAATGTCATTGGAAAACGAATTCTTGCTAATATCTTATTATATATCAACGATTCTTTGTCCATTGTTTCGAAATATAAATCGCTATATAGCATTTTGAATTCATTTGATCTAAAGTAATCATATACAGGTTTGCTGACATAATTGCATGTTGCCTTTTGAACAGCTTCATATGAAAATTTATTAATATATAATAGAAAATATGTGCTTATATTTTCTGTTGTAGAACCAATTGGTTTATAACAAGTTTTCTTATTTGTATTGAAATAATAGGTGCCCAAATGCCAATAATTAATTTCTACAGAATTTTTCAATGTCGAACCATAAAAAAATAATGTCGGTTGATATTCGTTTTTTACATAACGAAATATCTTTATCTTATTTTCTTTTTTAGTCTTGGTTTCTAAATTAGAAAATGTTCTCAATAATTGTGAGACAGCAATGGTCATTATTAAATTATCTCTTCTTTCATTAACATCTTATTATATATTTTTCTTGTATTTCTTATTATTTCTTTTCGACCTTCATTGTTGAATGAAATAATCGTTTCTTTTAATATTTCACTTTCTTTATCATTTAAAGAGAGACTCTCTATCCAGTTCAATATCGGATATTCTGAATCATATGTAAACATTAAACGTAAATTTATAATAATAATTTTTGTGTTAAATTTTGTGTTATAAATATTGTTTGATAATTCTTTTAAACAGAAGATGGCATTTGGTTGAATAGACATATAATAAAATAGTCTATTCAAAAGATTTAACAATATTCGCCATAATGCATTTCTATATGTCTTTTAAACTTTTTGTATAATTTATTCAAATCTGGATTATAGTTCATTGGAAACTTATTCCAATGAACATCTGGATTATTTAAATCTTCGGCTGGCAATTCAATTGGTCCAATATAATTGTTGTTTAAATATCCAATTTTGCCATATTGCTTAATAAGATTTTCTAATTGAACAATAAATGATGATTTTGTTTGAACAACTGTTGGTCCGTAGAAGTTTATTGTCTGATTGTTGTTTGCATCACTTATTTCCCATTCTTCTTCTGAATTAATCGTTGTTATTTCATTTATTTTTAATTCTGCTTTCGTATTCAATATTAATTGTTTAATTGTTATATTATTTTCTATATCATGATATAGAAAATAATTTTGATTTGTATCAATATATTCTTGTTGATCTTTTTTTCTTTTTTCTAACAAAAAATCTGTAACTTTAGGAATGACACCTGGATATAAACATTTCCAAGGAATGATAGTTTTTGTAGCAGTAAACTGATGAATTTTTATTTTGTTTCGTTTAAAATTTATCGAATTTTGCATATTATTCATCGAAGACCTTTGACTAATTCCAATATACTTTATTTGATATATGAAAGATTTATCTTTCACATATGGCTTTAATTTAATAATTTCATTGCAATGAATCATTTTGTTATTCTTTCATTGAGTATTTTTGTTATTATTGGAGGAGAATAGTTCGAACATTCTTTTAAGCCAGCCTTCATGAGTTTCATCATGTAGGAATGTCTTTCGAAAATGTAAATAATCACGCGAAAATGTATCCTTCGCAGATGATAAGATGTATAACTTTGTTTTTCTTGCATAATTTTTTTGACTAAAGAATGCATGATTTGTGGCAATCATTGAATCCAATTTGTTTTCTAGAAAATCGTATATTAAAAATATATTTTTAATATATAATTTACCATTATTATCTTTTGCTATTAAATTCATGTAGTTCTTACAATAAACAGTTACTATTTCTCCTGTCGTGAAATAGGAGTATTCTAGATTGCAATTAAAAACCAAACCATATTTTCCTGGCTCTGATTTTGTCGGTTCTTTGACCAATGTGGATTGATAAATTGTCATGCATAATCAAAGTGCCGCTTTATTGCACTTTCTCTAAATTTAAAAGGATTCAAAGTGGTCGCTCGCCATTCATGACAATAAAATTTAATAGGTTCATTTGTGCCATAATTTATTCTTTTATGGAAATAAATTTCTTGTGAATTTTTATTTAATATACAATATGCATAAGCTCTTGACAACGGGACATTTGAACTCAAAAATTTCACAATTGCTTTAAACTTATCAATATCTGTTATTATATTAGAATAAACTATTGTCATAATGGCTATTTTACCTCAATCTAATATTATATCTTTTATTTGTTCAAAGTAAACATTGTATGGTATTTTTCCAGATTCAATAAGACAAATAATTAAATGTATAGAAGGTTCATCTAAGTAAAAAGAACCACATGGCTTATATACAAGATTATGAAATTCTTCTGTGCCTTTTCTGTCTAAGTGATCCATAAAAGTAAACATTTTTTCATGATCATGCGCTCCATATAAAAAATTGGTTGTAGCTTTATGTAATCTAATCTCTGGACCATTTCTTTTTCCTGGGAGAAAAGCTACAGAAAATCTTACATCAATAATGCCAAGAGTGACTTGATTAAAATATTCTACAGCAATAGTCATTATTATAACAATATTTTCTTTTTTGATGAGCGCATTATCGCATTATAAATTTCAGAATAAGTTACAAACTTCTCGGGCAGATGCTTATAGTTATCGATTAACTGATTGGATGGTACTGCGAACCACTTATTTTCAAATCTTGTATTAAACAAGATCATTTCTGTTCCAGCATAATAATGAGAACTTAATATTAAGTTGTTCTCATGAGAACTTAATACTAAATTTTTAAGAGTTACTAAAGACTTATATGATACAGTTAGATCTATTATAATATTAATTACAATCATAACAATACCTTTACAGACGGACTATCAACAGTAAATAAACTAATATAAATTGAAGCATACGATCGACTCCGTTCATCTTGTTCATATAACCAATTTGGAAATTGACAACGATTTCCAGATAAACTCATTTCAATTCCATAAAAGCCATAAAGAGGCATAAGATTAATATCTTTTATAGAATCACGAATATTAAAATGCTTTAAAAGCACAATTTTTTTAAAGGAATATATGTTTAAATCAATTCTAGAATCAATCATGTTAGTAACAGAGTTCTCTTTCTATAGAATACAGCCGTCATCATCATCATTATCTTGTTGACCTACTAATTGTACAATGACTTTATTTATTTTCGAACGTCTTTGTTCTGAATAACAAAATCTTACATTGGACCATTGTAATCCGTGACGATAATTATCTATTTCTAGTGGTAATTGTAATCTAGATTTAAATTTTATACATGTTCCAGTTTCGTCATGACATGTCATCGGCGCGCAATAATATAGCAATCTTGGATTTAAAGATCTTATTTTGAAGATTGCTTCAAATTGTTCCAATTCTAGAATTGCATTATATGAAATTGTCATAATAAAACGTTTTTATTAGTTGATGAAACACTGATACTTGTGTACACGTCATGATAAAATCTGCCTGATGCAAAAATAGAGTGCCACCAATTTGGTTCGAAATAAAATGATTCATTTTTCCCTCTATAAAACAATTTAGAACCAACCCAAAAAGGATATACCTGTATTTTTTTAAGAACATGTACAGATACATAAGTACCCAAATTTTCATTAGGAATAATATAGTTTGTTGAAATCATATCTTCTATTACAATAACATAAACAATCAAATTAATAAATAAAATGATTATTTTAATATCAATTTTATTTGATTTAAATAATCATTATAAGGAATTTTGTTTGACAAAATTAAACCAATAATTAAATGCATTTCTGATGTTAGAAATGTATCTCCGCTAACAGGGACAACATCTTCATAAAATTCGTTACAAAAACTTATGCCACCAGTATGAATATATGTATACATTTTTTCTAAGAAATTTTTTTCTCTGTTTGTGCAAAAATTTCCTCTAGCTTCACCTAAATAAATTTTACGACGAGTAATTTGCATTTGTGTAGATGAATATTCTTGAATTCTAAAAGTTATATTTGTTATAGAACTAATTTGATATTCAATCGCTATTGTCATACTGTTGCCTCTTCTTCTTGTGCATCAAATAAACCAAGATTTAATTCTTCATTTGATATTTGCATGA
>JACCDP011301015.1_pt1 | contig 19904 bp, 9 predicted proteins | sample 7445841 | NCBI WGS metagenome assembly JACCDP01 (sample SAMN15323441, study PRJNA562643) | freshwater metagenome | isolation source: river surface water | place: USA:Blue River Watershed | collected 2017-08-17
ACCTTCCGGGGTCACGTAGCGGCGGACGTTGTGAGAATCGATCGTATAGGAGCCCATGCCCACCGAGTCCGGCGTCGGCTTCTTCTTCGTCAGCTCGTTCTCGGTCATCACGAAGGCGCCGACCATGCGACGGGCTTCACGGACGTAGATCTGGTGCGGCCAGTGGCCGTTGTCCTTGAATTCATCCTTCGGCAAGCCCCAGCGGTTGGCTTCCTCACGGACGTCGGCTGGCACGCGCGGGTCGTTGGCGAGGAACCAGAGCAGGCCCTGCTGGTAGGTGCGGTGTTCGGCGAGGATCTCCTTGCGGCGCTCATACGAGGCCTCCGGGTAGTCGTAATTCATCCCGATGTTATCGAAACTGAAGGGGCCGTGGTTGTTGGTGTCGGTCTTGCGGTTCGGGAGCAGGTCGAACTTGTGGAACGTCTGGCGCCAGCCGGCGTCGAGGACGCGGACGACCAGCTCATACTGGGAGGCGTCGTAGTTCGCCGGTTTCGGGAAAGGGATACGGTTCTCCGGATGGTCGGTCGCACACCAGCGGTAGCAATAGGCTTGGACGCGCTTGTCGCCTTCGCCGCGCACGCCGGGCGGTTCGGCCGAAATGCGGGGTAGCAGGCCGGAGGACGGGTTGCCGGGAATCTTGTAGGCGCTGATCGGCTTCTTCACCGCGCCGAAGTGGTGTCCGTGGTGGAGGATGCCGACCTGATTGCCGTTCCATTCCTCGCCATAGACGGAATTCGCCTCGCGCCCCACGTGGTAGCTGACGCCCGCGGCGGCGAGCAGGTCGCCTTCGTAGGTCGCGTCGATGAACATCTTCCCGGCGAACTTCTTGCTGGAGAGCATCGTAATCTCGGCAATCCGTCCGTCGGCCACACGCACGCCCTTGGCGCGGTCGAGCCATTCGTCGCGGAGGACGGTCAGGCCGAATTCCTTCACGTAATCTTCGAAGACCTTCTCGGCCACGCTCGGTTCGAAGATCCACATCGTGCGCTCGTCCTTGTCCATCGCGACGGTGCCTTGGCCTTTGTTACCGAAGGCTTCCGGTCGTTGCCAAGCCCAGGTCGCGTCCTTCTGATACTCGACCCAGACGCGGTGGTAGAAGTTACGGGCGAGACCTCCGATCACGGCCTTATTGCCCGTGTCCGTATAGCCTAGGCCACCGCTGCTGAGTCCACCGAGATGGACATCGGGACCGACGATGATGACGGACTTGCCCATTTTCTTAGCCTGGACGGCGGCAATGACGCCCGCGGAAGTGCCGCCGTAGACCACGACGTCGTAAGTCTCCGCCGCAGTGAGACGCAGGGCGAACAGGCAGAGCAGGGAGAGGCGGAGGAGCATGGGGAGTTAAAGCTGGTGTTGGCGGTTTGCGGCTGGCGGTTAGCGGTTAGGCGATAACATAGGCCAATAGGTCTGGAGGGCCGGAGGGCAGGAGGCAGGTGAAGGTCAGCGGTTGGCGGACTGCTTGGCGATGAAGTTCAGGATCGCGAGGCGGGCAGGGTCGTCGGGGTTCCGGATGTTATGTCCGACGGTGCCGTGGTCGCGGTCGTCGATGCGCATCGAATAGTTCTCCGTATGTCCGGCCGCCTTAAGGGTCGTCACGAAGAACATGTTCTCCTCGGCGCGGCTGAGCATGTCGTTCTGGGCGTAGATCGTGAGGATCGGCGGCAGAGACTTGCGGATATGGAAAGCGGGAGCGGCTTCGTCGGACGTGATGCCGTAGCGGGCCTGTCCGCGTTCTTCGCGGACGGTGTAATGATTGAAGACCTGGCCGCTGACCTGGGCGACGCCGGCCACCGATCCGAGCGTGAGTCCGTGCGGCTTAAGCCGTTCGGGGTCCATCGCCACGAGCAGGGCCAGGTAGCCGCCGGCCGAGTGGCCACCGATGAAGACCTTGCGCGGGTCGCCGCCATGTTCGGCGATATGCTTGACCGTCCAGGCGAAGGCCGCGGCGGCATCATCGACGTAGGCCGGATACTTCGCCTTGGGGCTGAGCCGGTAGTCAGGCGTCACGACCGCGACGCCGGCTTGGGCGAGGCTTTCGCGGATCTCGGCGCAGAATTCGGTCCGCAGGTCCTTGGAGCCGTTCTTCAGGCCGCCGCCGTAGAACCAGACGTAGGTCGCGAAACCCTTGGCGCCCACGGGCACGGTGAGATCGAGCTTGCAGCGCTCCTGTTCGTAGGGAGTCAGAGAGATTACATCGTCCTTGTAGGCGATGTCCTTCAGGACCTTGGTCTCGACCGCCCCGGCCGGGCCGCAGGCGAGACAGAGCAGCAGGAGAGCGAGGCGCATCAGGCGATCAGCGACTGGACGATCTTGCCGTGAACGTCGGTGAGACGGAAGTCGCGGCCCGAGCTGCGGAAGGTGAACTCTTCGTGGTTGAAGCCGAGGAGTCGGAGGATCGTGGCATGCAGGTCGTGCACATGGACGACGTCCTTGACGGCCTTGAAGCCGAATTCGTCGCTCTCGCCGTGGACGTGGCCGGGCTTCACGCCGCCGCCGGCCATCCACATCGTGAAGCCATGGCTGTTATGGTCGCGTCCGTTGATCTTTCCGGCGTTGGAGCCAGGGGTGGGCAGTTCGACGGTCGGGGTGCGGCCAAATTCGCCGCCCCAGATGACTAAGGTCTCGTCGAGCATCCCGAGGCGTTTGAGGTCGGTGAGCAACGCGGCAATCGGCTGATCGGCTTCGAGGGCGAGGCGACGGTGCTGGACTTCGAGGTCGTCGTGGCTGTCCCACGGCTGGCCGGCGCCGTGCCAGAGCTGGATGAAGCGAACGCCACGTTCGGCGAGACGGCGGGCGATGAGGAACTGACGGCCGAGGGTCGTATCACCATACATCTCGCGGGTCTTCTCGGATTCGCGGCCCACGTCGAAAGCGTCGGTCGCTTCGAGCTGCATGCGGTAGGCCATCTCGAAGGACTGGGCGCGGGCCTCGAGGGCGGCGTCCTGCGGGCGGGCGTTCTGGTGGGCGGCGTTGAGCTTGGCGAGCAGGTCGAGCTGCTTGCGCTGGGCCGGACGCGATAGGCCGAAGTTCCGGATATTCTCGATGAGTTCCTCGACGGAGCGCTTCGAGGTGTCGACGTAGTTGCCTTGGTAGACTCCGGGCAGGAAGCCGCACTGCCAGTTCTGGGTCTCCTGGATGGGGAAGCCGCCCGGGCAGAGGGTCATGAAGCCGGGCAGGTTCTCGTTCTCGGTGCCGAGCCCGTAGGTGACCCACGAGCCCATGGACGGGCGGACCTGGCGGGCTTCGCCGCAGTTCATCAGCAGCAGGGAAGGTTCGTGGTTGGGCACGTCGGCCTTCATCGAGCGGATCACGCAGAGGTCGTCGGCATGTTCGGCCGTCTTGGCGAAGAGTTCGCTGACCTCGAGTCCGCTCTTGCCGTAGCGCTTCCAGGAGAACGGAGAGCGGAAGGCGGCGCCGGTGCGACGCTCGGTGGCGATGTAGTCGCCCGGCAGGGTTTTGCCGTGGTATTTATCGAGGGCGACCTTACGGTCGAAGGTGTCGACCTGCGAAGCGCCGCCGTTGGCGAAGATATGGATGACGCGCTTGGCCTTGCAGGGCAGGGGTGCCTTGCGGGCGGCGAGCGGATGCAGCGGGTCGACGCGGATATCGGCGCCACGGAGTTCCTGCTGGAGCAGCGAGGCCATGGCGACGCCGCCGAGGCCCATGCCGACGCGGCGGAGGAACTCGCGACGAGAGCCGAGGGAGAGTGGATCGATATGGTGCATCAGTCGGCGAAGGCGAATTCGTTGCTTTGGAGGAGGACCTGGGCGAAGGTCGAAAGGGCCGATTGGCGGTCCGGCTTACGGCCGAACTCGCCGGCGGCGGAACTGATCACCTCGCCCGTCTGGGCGTCCTTGATCACGGGCGACCAAGTGAAGCCGTCACTGTTGGACCCCAGATATTGGTCCGTGATGAAGTCGATGCTTTCACCGGCGGCGAGCTCCACCGAGGCGATCTCAACCGGGGCAGAGGCTCCACCTTTGACGACAACCTCGGCGAGGAGGCCGCGGCGCGAAGAGACGATGCGGGCGCGGACGCCGTCGCTGGCCTTGCTCTGGACGGCGAGGGCGCCTTCGAGGCGATACTTGCCTGGGCTACCGGCCGTCCAGCGACGGATGGCGGCGGTCTCCGGCAAGCTGCCCGTGTGGCCGCCCTTGGCGGTCAGGAAGACGAAGGCGTATTTCTTATCCGGAATCTGTGCGGTAGGAGAGATGCGATCTTTGACATGGGTGGTCATCGCCGTGAAGGCCGTCGCCTTCGTCTTCGGGTCGTAGCCACCGAAGCCGTTCGACCAAGCCGCCGGCGCCGGGGCTGCCGCCGCTTCGCGCAGGTAGTCGAGGGCCAGTGCGGTCTCGTCGGCGCGAGGCGTGCGGGCGAGGATGGCGAGATAGAGAGCACGGACCTTGGCGGCGTCGTCCGGTTGGGTCGCGACCTTCGCGGCCAGTTCATCGGCGAGCGAGCGGCCGAAGGGATGGTTGAGCATCCAAAGCGACTGCTGCGGCGTCGTGGTCTGGTTACGCTTAGGCACGTGATAGTCCGGGTTGGCGAAATCGAACGTGCGGAAGAAGGCCGGCAGGTTCTGGCGGTCGATGTGACCGTAGATCGTGCGGCGGGGCGTGCCGAACGCGCCGACCAGGTCGAAAGGCTGGCCGCCGAGCTTGGTTTCGTCGAGACGTCCGGCCACGCGCAGCATGCTGTCGCGCAGGGCTTCAAAATCGAGGCGACGACGATGGGCGCGCCAGTGCAAGGAGTTGTCGGGGTCCTTGGCGACGCCGTCGGCGCGGAGGTCGGCGCTCTGCAGGAAGGTTCGCGAGAGGACGATCGAGCGGATGAGCTTCTTCATCGACCAGCCGTCCTTCACGAACGAGCTCGCCAGATGGTCGAGCAGGGCCGGGTTCTTGCCGGGCGTCGTGCGGACGCCGAAGTCGCTCGGGGTATCGACGAGCGGCTGGCCGAGGAGGTGCATCCAGACGCGATTGACCATCACGCGCGCGGTCAACGGGTTGGTCGGGCTGGCGATGGCGTTGGCGAGGTCGAGTCGTCCGCTGCCTTGGGTGAACTCCTTGGGCGGACCGTCGGAGAGGATGGAGAGATACTGGCGCGGGACCTTCTTGCCCGGGCGCGAGGCGCTGCCGCGGAGGAAGACCACGCCTTGCACGGCCTTCGCCTTGTCTTGGATCGCCATCGCGTGCGGCGGGCTCTTCGGGCTCGTGGCCCTGAAGCCCGAGACGTCGATCTGCAATTTGTTGCGGGTGTTGCGGTCGGCGACGTTGTAGGTGCCGATGAGCGAGGCCGGCGTCATGACCGTCGGTCCGCTGGGATGGAGGATCAGGTCGCGCCAGGACTTCCATTCAGCTTGGGCGGCATGCTCGGGCTTGCGGGCCTCGGAGAGCAGGGCGGCGTAGGTCGAAGTCAGTTCAGCCAATTTCGTGGGCGCCTTGGCTTTGAGCCGGTTGCGGAGCAGCGGGTCGGCGAACGATGCGGGTTGAGTCAGCAGCGCCGCGAAGCGCTTCGGGAACTCGGCGTCGGCGACACCCTGCAATCCCACCCAGGCGCCCCAGACGGGGTCGGTCGGAATCAGTTTCGGCTTCAGCGCGTTCTTCCAGCCGCCGAGCACGGCCGCATAGAGGTTCGCTGCCTTGGCCTTCTGGTTGGCATCGAGCTTGGCGTCCTTGAGGGACTCCATCGTCAGATTGAGATAGGCCGTCGTCTTCTCCGGCGAGAAGGAGAGGTCGTAGCGGCTCTGGATGAAGTCATTGAGCTTCTTTTCGCGGACGCCGAGTTCGGCTTCGAATTCCTCCGTCTCTTTGGTGCGCGTGAACGGTTTCAGCGGCGGGAGCTCCTTGGGCTCTTCGCTGGAGTTGAAGATGGCGTAGAGGGAATAATATTCCGTCGTCGGCAAGGGGTCGAACTTATGGTCGTGGCAGCGGGCGCACGCCATCGTCAGGCCTTGGGTGCCGCGCATGACGACGTCGATACGGTCGTCGATGATGTCCGGCGTGCTGTTGAGGAAGCGCCGGCCGAGCGTGAGGAAGCCCAGCGCGGCGAGGTCGCGATTGTTCTCCGGATCCTTGACGATCTGGTCGGCGGCCAGCTGCAGGCGGAGGAATTGGTCGTAGGGAAGGTCGTCGTTGAAGGCCTTCACCACCCAGTCTCGATACGTATAAGCATACGGATAGCGGCGTTCTTCCTGGAAGACGTAGCCCTTCGTGTCGGCGTAGCGGGCGACGTCGAGCCAGTGACGGCCCCAGCGTTCGCCGAAGGCCGGCGAGGCGAGGAGACGGTCGACGAGTTTCTCGGTGGCCTGCGGATCGCGGTCGGCGACGAAAGCGGCGATCTCGGCGGCGGTGGGCTGGTAGCCGGCGAGCGCGAGCGTGAGGCGACGGATGATCACTTCACGTCCGGCCTGCGGATTGAAGTCGAGGCCGGCTTCTTTGAGCTTGGCTAGGACGAACCGGTCGAGGGGCTGGTTGATCTGGGCGACGTCGGTCGACGTGACGACGGGCGGAGTCGGCGCAACGACCGGTTGGAAGGCCCAGTGCTTGCGCGGGTCGTGGGCGTTGGGCTTGGCTTCCTCCGGCCAGGGCAGGCCTTGACGCACCCACTCCGTGAGCGCCGCGATCGCCTTGGGCGGAAGCTTCTCATCTTCGCCGGGCATGGCATACACGTCGGGGGCTTTGACGTGGTTGACGGAGAGGATCAGCCGGCTGGCTTCGGGTTTGCCCGGGACCACCACCGCACCGATCTCGCCTCCCTTGAGGACGAACTCGCGAGAATCTAGGCGCAGTCCGGACTTCTGCTTCTTCTCGCCGTGGCACTTGTAGCAATGATCGGCGAGGACCGGTCGGACTTCCTTTTCGAAGAACTCCAGCTGGGCTGCCGTGGGCGCAGGGGATGGCTCGGCGGCCCCGACCGATGCGGCCAGGAAAAGAGGAGCGAAGAGTTGCCGGAAAGACATCGTCAAAGGGTGGGACAGGGCGGGGTGCCCTAAGTTCCTTAAACGTGTTGGCTGTCATCGGGATGTAAAGCCACCGCTGGGGAATTCCGACCGATGTCGTCTTTTGGCCTAAGTTGGGGTTGAACCCGACCGAAAACAGGGTGTCTATGAGCCACCCCAGTTCACTTATGTCGCACGTATCCCGTCAGGCCAGCCTCTCGTTGCTGGCCTTCCTCGCCTTGGCCGCCCCGACCCTCGCCGCCGACCCCAAGCCGGTCGCCGAGTCGCCCATCCTGCTCGCCAAGGACAAGCAGCGCCTGGTCGACTTCTCCGCCGAGCTCAATGGCTCCAAGGAACTTTACCTGATGGTGGCCGAACTGGACGGTAACGCCTGCGACTGGGCGAACTGGATCGAGCCGGAGGTCGTCCTGATGGATGGCACGGTGGTCGACCTGACCAAGCTTAAGTGGAAAGATGCCGAATCACTAGGCCAGACCCGCATCGGTAAGAATTATGATGGCAAGCCGCTCAAGGTCGCCGGCAAGCAGTATGAACGTGGCTTCGGCACGCATGCTTCCTCTTTCATCTCCTACGTCTTGCCTGGTCCGGCAAAATCCTTCCGGGCCAAGGTCGGCATCGATGACGGCGGCGCCATCCGCGGCGGCAAGCCCAGCTCGGCCGACGTGAAGTTCGCGGTCTTCACTTCGCGTCCGGCCAAGTATAAGCCGGTCGACTTCGACAGCGGCCCCTTCGCCGTCCCGGCTGAACTCTTCACGGTGCCGGAAGGCTTCGAAGTGACCGTCTGGGCGACCTCGCCGCAGATCTTCAATCCGACGAACATCGATTTCGATGAGCGCGGCCGGATGTATGTCGCCGAAGGCGTCAACTACCGCAGCAAGAAGGGCCGTCGTCCCGAGGGTGACCGCATCGTGGTCCTCGAAGACACGACCGGAGCGGGCAAGGCCGACAAGGTCACGGTCTTCACGCAGGAAGAGAATCTCGTCTCGCCCCTCGGCGTGGCGCACATCGACGGAAAGATCGTCGTCTCCCAGCCGCCTGACCTCCTGGTCTATACCGACGCCAACGGCGACGGCGTCTTCGACCCTAAGGTCGACAAGCGCGAGGTGCTCCTGACCGGCTTCAATGGCCGTAACCATGACCACTCCCTCCATAGCGCGACCTTCGGTCCGGACGGCAAGTGGAACTTCAACCAGGGCAACACCTGCGGCCAGTTCACCGACAAGTCGGGCAAGACCTTCCGCATCGGTAGCCCCTATAATCATGGCGAGTGGACCAAGCAGGCGGTCGACGCCCAGAAGGTCGCCGGTGTCCGTAGCGACGACGGCAACATCTGGGTCGGTGGATTCTCCGTGCGCATGAACAGCGATGGCACGAACGCGCGCATCGTCGGCCATAACTACCGCAACAGCTATGAGCAGTCCATCAACTCGCTCGGCGACATGTATCAGAGCGACAACGATGATCCGCCCGCCTGCCGCGTCTCCCTGATCATGGAAGGCGGCAACGCCGGTTTCGCGTCCGCCGACGGTCAGCGCTCCTGGGGTGCCGACAAGCGTCCCGGTCAGGAGACTCCGGTCGCCGAATGGCGTCAGGACGACCCTGGCACCATGCCGGCCGGCGACGTCTATGGCGGCGGCTCGCCCACCGGCGTGGCCTTCTATGAGAACGGCGCGCTCGATCCGAAGTGGAACGGTCTCCTTCTTGCCTGCGAAGCCGGCAAGAACGTCGTCTTCGGTTACCTGCCCAAGCCTGACGGCGCCGGCATGAAGCTCGAACGCTTCGATTTCCTCACCTCCAATAAGGAGAAGGAATGGGCGGGCTCTGACTTCCTTGGCGGCAAGCCTACCGGCAACCTGAAGACCAAGTTCCGTCCGTCCGACGTGTGCGTCGGTCCGGATGGCGCTCTCTACGTCGCTGACTGGTTCGACCCCGGCGTCGGTGGCCACGGTACCCGCGACAACAGCCTCTCCGGCACGATCTATCGTATCGCACCGAAGGGCTTCAAGTCCGTCGTTCCGAAGATCGATCTCACCACCGTCGCCGGCCAGATCGCCGCCCTGCGTAGCCCCGCCCCGAACGTCCGCGCGGGTGGTTTCAATCGCCTCAAGGCCGCCGGTGACAAGGTCGTCGACGACGTCGCCGCGCTCCTCACCGACGCCAATCCGTATGTCGCCTCCCGCGCCGTCTGGCTGCTCGCGCAGCTCGGTGACAAGGGCGTAGCGCTCGCTCGCAAGGAACTGGCATCCTCGGATGACACCCGTCGTCTCGTGGCCTTCCGCGCCCTGCGTGCGGCCGACCGTGACGTCTTCGCGCTCTGTCAGTCGCTGGCTAAGGACAAGTCTGCCGCTGTCCGTCGCGAAGTCGCCATCGCGCTCCGTGACTTCAAGACCCCTGAGGCCGTCGCCACTCTGGTGACGATCGCCCAGCAGTTCGACGGTCAGGATCGTGCCTATCTCGAGGCCATTGGCCTCGCCGCGACTGACCGCGAAGCGGCTGTCCATGCGGCCATCGCCAAGGTCATGGCCAAGACGGCACTCGAGTGGACCCCGGCCTACGCTTGGCTCACCTGGCGCCTGCACCCGGCTTCCGCCGTCCGTGACGTCCGCGCCCGCCTGCTCTCCGGCAAGCTCACCGAGGTCGAACTGAAGCGTGACCTTACGACTCTGGCTTTCACGCGGAGCGCCGAAGCCGCCGGCACGATGGTCGAACTCTCGCTGAACAAGCAGTTCGCCCAGGCGGACCTCGCCAAATGGTGGGTCGGCAACCGCAAGTCGGGCATCTGGAAGGCGTTCGACGTCGATGCGATCGTGAAGGCCCGTGGCGGCGACGCCTCGGCGGCTAAGCTCATCGGCTCCGATCTCCCGGCCGAGATGCCGGGCGCCAAGGCGCTCGCCCCGGTCGAGGCTATCGCCGCGCTCAAAGGTGATGCCGCCAACGGCAAGGCCGCCGCGGCCGTCTGCCAGGCCTGCCATAAGTTCGATGGCAAGGGCATCGACTTCGGCCCGGACCTGACGACCTATGCGAAGCAACAGTCGCTCGAGTCGCTAATCCTCAACATCGCTCAGCCGTCCAACAACATCTCCCACGGCTTCGAAGGCACGCGCGTCGTGCTCGACGACGGCATGGTCATCACCGGCATGGTACTGTCCTCCGGCGACCCTCTGATGATCAAGTCCATGGGCGGCCTCGTGCAGTCCATCCCCCGCGCCCGCGTCAAGGAAGAGAAGCTGCTCGACCGTTCGCTCATGTTCAGTCCCGCCCAGATGGGACTGACGGAGCAGGGCGTCGCGGACATCGCGGCTTATCTGCGGAGCCTCTGATATCAGGGCCAGGGCTAGGGCTGGTTTAAAATGGGTCGGGGTCTGCGGACTCCGGCCCTTTTTGTCGTATGGGGTCAGACCGCTTCTGAACGATATCCGTCAGAAGCGGTCTGACCCCATACTTTATTCTGTCCCTTACCTAGTTGCTGTCCCTATGTATTCACTCATGCGCTCGCCCCTTGTCGCTCTCTTCCTTTCGGTTGGTCTACTCTTCGGTCAGGCCAAGAAGCCCGCGAAGAAGGCCACCGTCGCCGCTCCGGTCACCGAAGCGACCGGCCAGTGGATCCTCGGTACGGTCGGTGTCGGCAAGCAGAAGGATGGCTCGATTGATTCGACCGGACTCAAGGGCCTGGCGATCCGCCTAGGTGACGACGGCAAGAAGGGCATCGCTTACGACCTCGACCTGTGTCGGCCGATCGGCGCGTGGTCGGGTAAGTTCACCACCGAGATGAACCTGATGTCCCGCGGCGACTACCCGACGGCCATCGGTGAGACTATCTTCGTCACCGGAGATTTTGCCGGCTTCATGCCCGGAGCCGACGCGACCACGCTCTCGCCTCGCAAGGGCTTCGGGCCGCTGCCGGCAGACCAGGCGCGCTTCCAGGGTTTCCATAACGCCGGTCGCTCGGTGGTCGTCCGCTGGAATGTCGGCGGTACGGCCGTCGACGAGGCCGCCGAGGTCGTCACGGCCAACGAAGTCCAGTTCGTCGTCCGCACCCTTGAGGTCGCTCCTTCGGCCAAGGGCGTCACAGTGATGCTCGGTAAGTCAGCTGATGCTCCGCGCATCGTCACGCTCGGAGCCACCAAGGTCGAAACAATCGACGGTCACGCCGTGGCCCGCATCGCTGCCGCGACCGAAGTCACCTCTGTCCGTATCGCGTATCTCCCTTCCGGAGTCCCGCTACCCCAGTCTTTCGATACCGACCTGCCGTCCAAGCTGCTCAAGGTCACCAAGACCCTGTGGCCTGAAGTCGTCGAGACGACTGGCAAGCTCTCGGAGAAGGCCGGCGAGCCCTACGTGGTCGATGACGTCAGCCTGCCCGTGACCAATCCTTGGAAGGCACCGATGTTCACCTCGGCCTTCGACTTCCTGCCGGATGGTCGTGCCGTGATCGCCACTTTCCACGGCGACGTCCTCGTGGCCTCGGGCATCGACGACAGACTCGCCAAGGTCACCTGGCGTCGCTTCGCCGCCGGCCTCTATCATCCGCTCGGCCTCAAGGTCGTGAACGGCGAGGTGCTTGTCACCTGCCGCGACGGCCTCTGGAAGCTTCGCGACACGGACGGCGACGGTGAGGCGGACAGCTACGATGTGTTCAATTTCGAACTGCAGACCACGAAGAACTTCCATGAGTTCGTCTTCGACCTGCAGGCTGACGCCACGGGCAACCTCTACTTCATCAAGGCCGGTCCCGTCCGCAAGGGCGGCCGCGGATTTGACGAGATCTGCGACCACCACGGCGCGCTCTTCAAGGTCTCGCCTGACGGCAAGAAGTTCGAGGTCTTCGCGACCGGCTTCCGTGCCCCTAACGGCATTGGCATGAGCCCGACGGGCCAGCTCACCACCGGCGACAATGAAGGCACCTGGACGCCCATGTGCCGCCTCAACTGGGTGAAGCAGGGGGGCTTCTACGGAGTGGTCGACCTCGCGCATCGCACGACGGCCCCGACGGACTATGATCGACCGCTCTGCTGGTTCCCCAAGGAAATCGACAACTCCAGCGGAGGCCAGGTCTGGGTGACCTCCGATAAGTTCGGTCCATGGAAGGACCGACTCCTGCATCTCAGCTACGGCACCTGCTCGCTCTACGGCGTCCTACCGCAGGAAGTCACCTTCAACGGCCAGCCCCAGATGCAGGGTGGCGTAACCCGCTTCAATGTCGACTTCGGCAGCGGCGCCATGCGTGCACGCTTCAATCCCAAGGACGGACAGCTTTACGTGACCGGACTCCGCGGCTGGCAGACCACCGCGACCCAGAACGGCTGCTTCCAGCGCGTCCGCTATACCGGAGCCGCCGCCCGCATGCCGATCGCGCTCGCCGCGACCAAGCAGGGCGTACGCGTCGACTTCACTTGCGAGCTCGATGCTCAGGCCGCGGCTGACGCCGCCAACTGGAATCTCGAGGCCTGGAACTATGTCTGGTCCTCAGCCTATGGCTCGCCGGAGATCTCCACCGCCGAGACCAAGGTCGCCGCGACCGAGCTAGGCAACGACGGCCGTCTCCAATTCAGCAAAGCGCAGATGGCGGAGCGTAAGCACGACACGCTGGTCGTGAAGTCCGCGACCTTGTCCGCTGACCGCAGGTCCGTCTTCCTCACGATTCCTGACCTCCGTCCGGCCATGCAGATGCAGCTCAAGTATGAGCTCAAGTCCGCCGACGGCGCCGAACTACGAGGCCAGGTGATCAACACCATCCACGCCTTGGCGGAGTGAGTGGTGCTTAGCTGCGGAAGCGCATGATCCGGCGGTATTCCGCTGGTGTCATGTTTTCGGAGCGGCGGAAGGCGGCGAAGAAGGAGTTCAGGTTTGGGTAGCCGCAACGGTGGGCGATCGCTTCGATCTTCTCGGAAGATCCTGCGAGCAGGCGCTTGGCCGAGTCGATGCGGACGGTGCGCAGTCGGTCGCCCGGCGTGCAGCCGACGTGTTTCACGAAGGCCTGGCGGAGTCCGCGTTCGGACATATGGGCGATGGCGGCCAGTTCCTTGACGCCGAGCGGGCCGGCGAAGTGGTCGGTGATATGGTGAAGGGCTCGCACGACGCCTTCATGGCCCGTGGCCAGGATATCGCTGCTCATGCGAGTAATCACGCCGGCGGGCGGGATGCGGATCGGTTCGGACGGGGGCGTCTCGCCGCGCATCAGGCGGTCGAGGAGTTCGGCGCCGCGGTAGCCTTGCTCTTCGAGATTCGTATCTACACCGGAGACATACTTCTTGATGGCGCCGACCGAGAGTAGGTAGTCGTCGATGCCCACGATCGCCACCTGCGTCGGCACGTGCAGGCCGGCCTCTTCGCAGAGCTCACGGACCTCGACGGCGAGGGTGCCGTTGGCGGCGAAGACCGCCAAGGGCTTCGGCGCAGCCTTAAGGCGGGTCAGCAGCCAGGTCCGTCGGCGCTGCCACTCATCCCGGACGTCGGCTTTCTTGCCGGAGTTGGTCCAGCGCAGGTGTTCGCACGGGAGGCCGCGTCGGCGGAGGGCTTCCATGAAGGCCTGACCGCGTTCCACCTGCGACCAGTTTTCAGTGTCGCTGAAGAAGCAGAAGTTCCCCATCCCGCGTTCGATGAAGTGTTCCGCGGCGATTTCGCCGGTCTTGGCGTGGTCTTGGACCACGTGGGCGAACGGGGTGCCGCGGCGACGTAGGGAGAAGTCGACCGTAGGTTTGTCGGCCTTCAGGACGAAGTCCGCGAGATCGTCGCCGGCGCCGAGCCAGGCGAGGACACCGTCGCCGTTCCAACCCCAAGGAATTACCTTCTCGTGGATGATACTGTGGGAAGCCAGATGCCAGCGGTGCTCGGAAGCGTAAGTGGCGATGCCTTGGAGCAGGCGATGATCATACCAGCCGAGGGCGAGAAGCACGTTCCGGGGGCGTTTCATGGCTGGGGGCGGCTGATCGAAGCGGTGGGTTTATAAATCGGCACAAGCGGGCGTCGGTTCGGTCGATGTGCGTATACGGATACTTTAGGCGAAATGCCCATTGTTTAATAGGCTATGACGCAATCATGAGCCACCGCCAGCGGCGTGCAATCGCCGATAACTGCAGGAACTATCCGAATATCGGCATACCAGCCGAATCCTCCCGGCTTAGCCGTCCTTCCGGGCGTCGAGGTCCATCCAGCGGGAGAGAGCCTCGGCGTGCTCGGCTTCCGCGGCGTGGAGCCGCTTCTGGAGCGCGGCCGCCTTGGCGCCGCCATCCTTGTAGATCTCCGGGTCGCCGAGCTGGACGCTGATCTGGGCTTGTTCGGCTTCGAGCTGTTCGATCTTACCGGGCAGCGTCTCCAGTTCCTTGCGTTCCTTATTGTTGAGCTTGGCGCCGGCCTGGGCTGGGGCGGAAGATTTCGCGGTGGCGGGTTTGGCGGCCGTGCCGATCGCCGCCGTGCGCTTGGCCACGGCGATACGGGCGAGTTCATTGCGCCAGTCGGTATAGCCGCCGGCGTGTTCGGTCACGATGCCGTCGCCTTCGAAGACCAGCGTGCTCGTCACGACGTTGTCGAGGAAGGCACGGTCGTGGGAGACCATGATCAGCGTGCCCGCGTAATCCACCAGGATGTCTTCGAGGACGTCGAGCGTCTCGGCGTCGAGGTCGTTGGTCGGTTCGTCGAGCACGAGGACGTTGGCCGGCTTGGTGAAGAGGCGGGCGAGCAGGAGGCGATTACGTTCTCCGCCCGAGAGCACCTTGGCCTTAGAGCGGGCGCGGGAGGGGTCGAAAAGGAAGTCCTGCAGGTAACTGATCACGTGGCGCGAGCGGCCCTGGACCGTGACCGTATCGCTGTCGCCGGCGAGGTTCTCGGCGACCGTCTTATTGTCGTCGATCTGGTCGCGCATCTGGTCGAAGTAGATGACTTCCATCTTCGTGCCGAACTTCAGGTCACCGGAAGTCGGCGCCAGCTGGCCGAGGAGCATCTTGACCAAGGTCGTCTTGCCGGCGCCGTTCGGGCCGATGAGGCCGACCTTGTCGCCGCGGTTGAGGACGAAGCTGAAGTCGCGGATCAGAGGCGTGCCCGAAGGGTAGGCGAAGGCGATGTTCTCGGCTTCGACCACCCGGACGCCGGAGCGTTCGGCTTCGCTGATCTCCATCTTGGCGGAGCCGGTGGCGGTCCGCATCGCGCCGCGTTGGGCGCGCATCTTCACCAGCGCCTCCATGCGGGCGTTGGACTTCGTGCGGCGGGCGCCCGGGCTGCGGCGGGACCAGGCTTCTTCCTGGCCGAGCTTCTTGTCGAAGGCGGCGCGCTGGCGTTCTTCGGCGACGAAGAGCTCTTCCTTGCGGACGAGGTAGGTGTCGTAATCGCAGGACCAGCTGGCGAGCTTGCCGCGGTCGAGTTCGATGATGCGGTTGGCCATGCGCCGCAGGAAGGCGCGGTCGTGCGTGACGAAGAGCAGGGGAATCTTCTGTTCGAGCAGGAACTCTTCCATCCAGAGGATGGAATCCAGGTCCATGTGATTGGTCGGTTCGTCGAGGAGCAGCAGGCCAGGCTTGGCGGCGAGGGCTTTGGCGAGGAGGCAGCGGCGCTTCAGGCCGCCGGAGAGGGCGTCGAAGGCGCGGTCTTCGGGGAGGCCGAGACGGGCCATCAGGTCATCGACGCGCAGGTCCTTCTCCCAGTCTTCGGAGGCGTCGTCGTCCCGGAGTCCGGAGGTGACGATGTCCCGGACGTTACCCGGGAGGCTTTCGGGGATCTCCTGGGTCAGTCGGGCGATGCAGACGCCTTCGGGGATGGTCACCGTGCCCGTATCGGGGGCGGATTCGCCCGCGGCGATGCGCATGAGGGTGGTCTTGCCGGCACCGTTACGGCCGAGCAGGCAGACGCGTTCGCCTTCCTCGATCTGGAGGTTGAGGTGATCCAGGACGGGAGGGCCGCCGAAACTGACATAGACGTCAAGGAGACTGAGAAGGGCCATTGCCCGGAGATGTGGGGAAGGGGAAGGGCGGAGGCGAGGAAAATGGCCGTAAGACCCCACGGCTGTCGTTATCTCGCTAGAAGGAACACTTGTCCGTCGGGTGGGTCGTAGTCTAGACCTAGGGCTCCCCGAGACGGCCTGCCTTCAGGTCGGCTTATCCCTTACTTCGCATGCGCTCCCTCCTGCTTCTTTCCCTTTTCGCCGCGACGGCCTTGGCCGACGGTCCGAAGGATAATATTCCTGCCGCGGTCCGGCCGATTCCGCCGACCGACAAGGCCGTGGCTCTGCCCGAGGCCGACAAGGTCTCGCTCGCCAAGGAGCTCGCCGAGCTACGCACGGCCATCGACGCCGCCGCCAAGGCTCAGGCGAAGAATCCGCGCCTCGAGGAGTTCCTGGCGGACATCGAGATCTTCCATAAGGCCGTCGACTGGGCGGGTCGCTACAATGAGTATTTCAACAAGGGCGAATTCAAGTCTGCCCACGACCTGATCGTCGAGGGCAAGGCTCGCGCCGCCTCGTTCCTCAAAGGAGAGACGCCGTGGACTCGCCAGACCGGCCTAGTCGTGCGCGGCTACAAGTCTAAGATCGACGGGTCGGTCCAGCCTTACGGCATGGTCATCCCGGACAATTACGCCGGCTCGCTGATGCGCCTGGATTTCTGGTGCCACGGGCGTGGTGAGACCCTAAGCGAACTCGCGTTCCTCAGTGATCGTCGCAAGAACGTCGGCCAGCTCCCGGCCAACAATCGCTTGGTCCTTCATCTCTACGGCCGCTACTGCTGCGCCAACAAGATGGCCGGCGAAGTCGACCTCTGGGAGGCCTACGCCCACGCCCGTAAGAGCTACAATATCGACGACGACCGCCTCTTCATCCGTGGTTTCTCCATGGGCGGCGCGGCCGTCTGGCAGTTCGGCGCCCACTACACGGATCGCTGGTGCGGCATCAATCCCGGCGCCGGCTTCTCCGAGACCCCGGAGTTCCTGAACGTCTTCCAGAATGAGGACGTCTCCAAGATCCCGTCCTGGCAGAAGACCCTGTGGGCCTGGTATAACGCCACCGACACCGCCATCAACTTCCGCAACGCCCCGACGGTCGCCTACAGCGGCGAGATCGACAAGCAGAAGCAGGCCGCCGACGTCATGGCCCGCGAGATGGGTAAGGTCGGCCTGGAGCTCACTCACATCATCGGACCGCAGACCGCGCACAAGATCCACCCGGACTCCATGGTCGAGATCGAGCGCCGCCTCGCCGCCATCGCCGCGAGCGGTCGCGTGCGTACGCCGAAGGAAGTCTCCTTCGCCACTTACTTCCTCCGTTATGACCGCATGCACTGGGTGCAGGTCGACCGCATGGTCGAACATTGGAAGCAGGCCCGCGTCGACGCCAAGCTGGTCGACGAACGTGCCATCGAGGTCAAGACGACCAACGTCGCCGGCCTGACGCTCGACTTCGCCCCGGGCGATGCCGTCCAGTCGCAGTTCGCCCCGACCGCCGTGACCATCGACGGACATAAGGTCCTGATCTCGGTCAAGGCCGCCTCGGACCGTTCCTGGAAAGCGACGTTCGCCCGTGATCCTAAGAACGGCGAATGGACGCAGGTCGCCGCGTATGCCGACAAGGGTGCGCATAAGCGTCACGGCCTTTCCGGCCCGATCGACGACGCGTTCATGGACTCCTTCTTGTATGTCGCCCCGACCGGCCAGCCGTTCAACGCCAAGGTCGGCGGTTGGGCCAAATCCGAGATGGAGCGCGGCGCCCGTGAATGGCGTCGTCAGTTCCGCGGCGATGCGCCGACGAAGAACGACACGCAGGTCAAGGACGAGGATATCGCCAAGAGCAACCTCATCCTCTGGGGTGACCCTTCTTCTAACGCCGTCCTCGCCAAGATCGTCGCCAAGCTGCCCATCCAGTGGACCGCCGACAAGCTCGTCGTCGACGGTAAGGCCTATTCGTCCGCCGACCATGCGCCGATCCTCGTCTATCCGAATCCGCTGAACCCCCAGAAGTATGTCGTGATCAACAGCGGCTTCACCTACCGAGAATACGACTATCTGAACAACGCCCGTCAGGTCGCCAAGCTGCCCGACTGGGCCGTCGTCGACCTCAAGGTCGCCCCTGACGCCGTCGCGCCGGGCGCCATCCCCGCCGCCGGCTTCTTCGACGAAGCCTGGCAGTTCCGCGCTTCCAAGTAATCACATTCACCCATCCCCATGGCCATCATCACCGAAAAAGACCTCCAGCCTTCCTACGACGTCATCGTCGTCGGCTCCGGCGCGGGCGGCGGTCAGTCCGCCTACACGCTCACCATGAACGGCGTGAAGGTCCTCATGCTCGAGGCCGGTCGCAATTACGACCCGGTCACCGAGACCCCGATGTTCCAGTCCAAGGCCGACGCGCCCCTGCTCGGCATGGGCACGCGCGAGAAGCCTTTCGGCTTCCACGACGCGACCGTCGATGGCGGTTGGGAAGTCCCCGGCGAGCCTTACACCCAGGCTTCGACCGACCCCAAGCAGCGTTTCGACTGGTGGCGCGCCCGCATGCTCGGCGGACGTACCAACCACTGGGGACGTATCTCGCTCCGCAACGGGCCTTACGACTTCAAGCCCTATTCCCGGGATGGCCTCGGCTTCGATTGGCCTTTCAGCTATGAAGACGTCGCCCCTTATTACGATAAGGTCGAGATGCTCGTCGGCGTCTACGGCTCCAACGAAGGTCTCGAGAATACGCCTGACTCCCCGAACGGTACGCTGCTCCCGCCGCCCAAGGCCCGTGCCGGCGAACTCTACGTCAAGAAGCACGTCGCCAAGTTCGGCATCCCCGTGATCCCGATCCACCGCGCGATCCTCTCGACCCGCCAGGACCATGTGAACTTCCCGGCCCGCCTGCACCCGAACAATCCCAAGGCGCAGAAGATCATCGCCAAGGCCATGCAGGAGCGCGCCGCGTGTTTCTGGGCGACCGACTGCGGTCGCGGCTGCTCGATCAAGGCCAACTACCAGTCGACCACCGTGCACCTTCCGCCGGCGCTCGCGACCGGCAACCTCGACATCCTTTGCAACGCCCACGCCCGCGAGGTCACCGTCGGCGCTGACGGCAAGGCCAACGGCGTCATCTACATCGACAAGGTCACCGGCCAGGAGCGCGCCGTGAAGGGCCGGGCGGTCATCCTCGCCGCAAGCTCGGGCGAGACCGCCCGCATCTTGCTCAACTCGAAGTCCAACCGCTTCCCGAACGGACTCGCCAACGGCTCCGGCCTCGTCGGCAAATATATCATGGACACCGTTGGCGCGGGCCTCGGTGGCAGCGTGCCGGCCTTCGAGAATCTTCCCGTGCATAATGAAGAAGGCGCAGGGACCCACGTCTATATCCCTTGGTGGCTGTATAAGGATGCCAGCAAGCTCGGCTTTGCCCGTGGCTACCACATCGAGTTCGGCACCGGACGTCGGATGCCCGGTCTCGGCACCGGCGGCGCCAGCCCCGGCTATGGCAAGAGCTACAAGGAAGAGGTCCGCCAGAAGTATGGCGCCGGCATCGGTTTCGCCGGTCGCGGCGAGATGATCCCGAATGAGAATTCTTTCTGTGAGCTCGATCCGACCGTGAAGGACAAGTGGGGTATCCCCGTCTTGCGCTTCCATTGGAAGTGGTCCGAGCACGAGACCAAGCAGGCCGCCCACATGGAGGCCACCTTTGCGATGATGATCGAAGCCATCGGCGGCAAGGCGCGTAAGCCGGAAGCCGACGGATCGAAGGCCATCGAAGCCGGCGGCCGCATCATCCATGAGGTCGGCGGAGCCATCATGGGAGCCGATGCCAAGAAGTCGGTCACTAACCAGTGGAACCAGTGCTGGGAGGTCCCGAACGTCCTCCTCAACGACGGTTCGGCGTTCTGCAGCAACGCCGACAAGAACCCCACGCTCACCATCATGGCGCTCGCGTGGCGCGCCACCGACCATCTCATCGAAGAGATGCGCAAGGGTAACCTCTAAGACTTACGAACATGGAAAACATTCC
>JACCDP010655003.1_pt1 | contig 19898 bp, 20 predicted proteins | sample 7445841 | NCBI WGS metagenome assembly JACCDP01 (sample SAMN15323441, study PRJNA562643) | freshwater metagenome | isolation source: river surface water | place: USA:Blue River Watershed | collected 2017-08-17
AGACATTAAGCTAAACAATAAGCACGGAAATTTAATCTTCCAAACAATTGGACTGCCTTGGTTATCCTAGAATCATTATCTACAGAACCTATCACTTTTTGTCTCATTTTTAAGTTAAACAACTATAGTTCAAATTTTCGGGTTTCGGAGTAGACATCATATAGCAGGAGCCATATAAGATGGTTTGAGAGATATTTTGCGTAAGTCCCAAAGGGTCAAGAATTACGCAACTGGCACATTGGTAGGGTGTGGTTCGACAAGCTCACCAACCACGTCAGACAGCATAAATCATGTAAATAAACATATTCTTGATATCTGACGCACCCTACAACTGAAAAGTCAGACAGGAAAAGGCTTTACCCCTGCCTCCTGCTATAGTTAGTATTGACTAATACTTATTAATTAGATGTCAAATCATTGGGTTTTATGTAGAAATATTAAGGAATATTGCATTTCTATCAAAACCTGAAGCTAAAGGGGAAATTCAGCCAAAAGTCCATGATAGGATGCTTTGGGAAAATATGACAATTGGGAGAAAACCTTTGACACTACGGGTTGCGGTTGTTGGTTCTGGACCTGCGGGTTCATGCGCTGCGGAAACACTAGCTAAAGCTGGGATCGAAACATATTTGTTTGAGCGCAAGTTAGATAACGCTAAACCTTGTGGGGGTGCTATTCCCCTGTGTATGGTGAGCGAGTTTGATTTACCTCCGGAAATCATTGACCGTCGCGTACGGAAAATGAAAATGATCTCTCCTTCTAATCGTGAAGTTGATATCAATTTAATAAATCAAGATGAATATATAGGAATGTGCCGCCGAGAAGTGCTAGATGGTTTCTTGCGAAACCGGGCGGCAAAATTAGGCGCGAATTTAATTAACGCCACTGTTCATAAAGTTGATATCCCTGGGAATAATACCGACCCCTATACAATTCACTACGTTGACCATTCAGGAGAAGGGGTACAGGGAGTTACCAAAACCCTGAAGGTGGATTTAATTGTTGGTGCTGATGGGGCTAATTCCCGCATTGCTAAGGATATGGATGCTGGGGATTATAATTATGCGATCGCTTTCCAAGAACGCATTCGTCTTCCCCAAGACAAAATGGACTATTACAATGACTTGGCGGAAATGTATGTAGGTGATGATGTTTCTACCGACTTCTATGCTTGGGTGTTCCCCAAATATGATCACGTAGCGGTAGGTACTGGCACAATGCACATCAACAAAGCTAGTATTAAACAATTACAAGCAGGTATCCGCGCCCGTGCTTCTGAAAAACTAGCTGGTGGTACAATCATCAAGGTAGAAGCCCACCCCATCCCCGAACATCCCCGTCCCCGTCGCGTTGTCGGACGTATTGCCTTGGTAGGAGATGCGGCTGGTTATGTTACCAAGTCCTCTGGTGAAGGTATTTACTTTGCGGCTAAATCTGGCAGAATGTGCGCTGAAGCTATTGTAGAAGCTGCTAACGGCGGGGCGCGGATTCCTACAGAAGCCGATCTCAAAGTATATCTGAAGCGTTGGGATAAGAAATACGGACTTACCTACAAAGTATTAGATATTCTGCAAAGCGTTTTCTATCGTTCCGATGCTACCAGGGAAGCATTTGTAGAAATGTGTGATGATTTGGATGTACAGAAGCTAACTTTTGACAGTTACCTCTATAAAACTGTAGTTCCTGCTAACCCCATCACCCAATTAAAAATTACTGCCAAAACCATTGGTAGCTTAATTCGTGGTAACGCCCTTGCACCTTAAATATGGAAAATGAGAAGCCCAAAATTTATTTCTGGGCTTCTTTTTTTTTGGGTGAATAAATTACATAAGCTGTTATGCAGCTAAATTGTATAGTCATAAATTCTTGAACTCTTGTGGCACAGGCATCTTGCCTGTCTCATTTATACAAATTAAATGCACAACAGCTTACAATCTAGAGTGGGGAAAACCCCCCCTACAGGGTTGGTGATCAAAAACTGCACCTCATAACAGTTGTAATGATATGAGGTTGTGATTCATACAGTCATGTCATAGTTTTGACACAAGATAATGAGTTTGGCTTTGATGAGCGATCGCACGTTTTCCGGTGATACTATTTCACAGTTTTCTCCATAACGCAACACTTCCCGCACCAACCAAAAAGGGTTTGAGACTTTTCTCACTACTTGACGCACCTCTCCTACAACTTCGTTACTGATGTCATTGGGTTTTGCTTCATAAGCTTTGACCATTCCCCCAAAAAAGTGTAAGTGTACTTCTAGAGTATTTAGCCCTTCATGCCGCCATTGTCCGTTCACTGGGACAACACCTTTAATTCTATCCAGACGTAAACAACGGTTGTGTATTAGTTCTGGAAAGTCAGGTTTGACAATATCTTCAGTTTCATCACACCAAATATTCAAGTAAAAACGCTTCTCCTCAAAAGCTATTTCCGCATAACGCACTGTAAATGACACATCCTGTCCTTGAGAGTTGGTATAGAGTAAGTGAAAGGGTTGTTGACTTTGGCGAAATTGATCTGTAAGTATGCGCCATGCTTCCGTCGGTTGGCTAACTTGCTGAAGTAGTAATTGACGCATCGGTGGTTCAAGCTGACCACGTTCAAGTAACAAACTAGAGACAGTTTGCGCTTGTTCAATAAAACCGGAGTCCTTGAGTATTCCGATAGCTTGCTGGAGTGCGGTTACTTGTGTGGAGTTGAGGGTGAAAGGTTCACCAACTTCAAACTCTTTTTGGGCGATCGCTACTAAGAGTCCAGATATACTAGGGGATTTACCCCAGAATATACCTAGTTTCCGGGCGATTTCTTCTAGTTGTTCCTTTGTACCAGAGGGAATTGACAGTGTAATTGTTTCTTTTTTCCTATTCATCCAAAAAGTGTAATTACATTATTGACATATTGCTTATTTACAGTTATTGTATCTGTATACCAGGGCAAGAAAAACTTTTATGAAAGAAAAATTACCTGATCGTACGCTTGAAGTGATGTCAGATGCTTGCTGGCATTTTACAGATCAGTTATGAAAGTGAGTCATCGCTTTTTTGCAAATATGCACGTTTTGAAGAAGCGTGGTTATCAGCTTTAAAGGGACCTACTCATGGTCAAAAGTATGAGTATAGATTAGTAAAAGAGTCAAGAGCGATCGCTTCGCTCGTCATAGGCAACACTTAAAAAGCATTAATAAAATATTGGGGGTAGTTTCTCCTACTCCCATTTTCTGAAAATAGGAGTTAATGAGGTGAAAAACGATGACTGATAATTTACTATCTCGAATTTCCATTGATCCAAATATTTGTTTTGGGAAACCTTGTATTAAAGGTCATAGAATTTGGGTATCACTAATTTTAGATTTGCTTGTAGGAGGAGAGACAGTAGAGACAATTTTAGAAGCATATCCCAGTATAGAAAGAGATGACATTTTAGCTTGTATTGCTTACGGTAAAGAAAATGAGTAACCCAATTTCCAACGAATACACCAATCTACTTATGGAAGTCAAACAACTAATTAGAACAGCCCAGTATGAAGCATTAAAAGCAGTTAATCGAGAAATGATTAACCTTTATTGGGCAATTGGACAAATGATATTTAATCAACAACAAAATTCTAATTGGGGTAGATCGGTAGTAGAAAACTTAGCCAAAGATTTACAAGCAGAGTTTCCAGGAATTAGCGGATTTTCTGCCAGAAATATTTGGAGAATGCGAGATTTTTATTTAGCTTACCACTCTAATGAAAAACTGACACCATTGGTGGCAGAAATTGGCTGGACTCATAATATAGTCATTTTAGAAAAGTGTAAAGATGACTTAGAACGAGAGTTTTATATTAGAATGACTCGCAAATTTGGCTGGACAAAAAATGTTTTAATCCATCAGATTGAGAATCAAACTTACGAAAAAGTTTTGTTAAATCAAACTAACTTTGATCAAACCTTATCAACAGAAATTAGAAATCAAGCTAAACTTGCTGTCAAAGATGAATACACTTTTGACTTTTTAGAATTAGCTGATCAACATAGTGAAAGACAGTTAGAACAATCAATTTTATCGAGAGTTGAACCATTTTTACAAGAAATGGGTGGAATGTTTACCTTTGTTGGTAGTCAATATCGCTTAGAGGTTGGGGATAAGGAATTTTTTATTGATTTGTTATTGTATCACCGTCAGTTAAAATGTTTAGTGGCGATTGAGTTAAAAACTGGTGAATTTGTACCTGAGTATGTAGGTAAAATGCAGTTTTATTTAGCTGCTTTAGATGATTTATCTCGACTACCAGATGAAAATTTATCAATTGGGATTATTTTGTGTAAATCTAAGGATAAAACTATTGTTGAATATGCGTTGAGAGATTCTAATAAACCGATTGGTATAGCAACTTATAGAGTTGTTTCGACTTTGCCACAGGAGTTAAAAAATCAGCTTCCTGAACCGGAACAGGTGGCTAGGTTGTTAGAAGGAATTGAGTAAATATTTATATTTGTGAAAAAGAGTATGTCAGAAAATTACAGTATTCAACTTAAACCTGTTTATTCACAAACTGTCCCCACACCTGATGGGGTAAAATTGCCTAATAATTGGTGTTTATCTTGGCATCAATTGGAAACTTTAAAGGCGTTAAGAGATCCAAATATTGACGTAGTTTTTAACACTGCAATGACAGGAGATGGTAAAAGTTTAGCTGCTTATTTAGAAGTTCTCCAAGGTGATTTTTGTGCCATTGGACTTTACCCAACTAATGAACTAGCACGAGATCAAGAAACCCAGATTCAAGGATATATTGATATATTTCAACCAGAAAATCAACCGCGTATAGTTAAATTAAGCGGTGCAGATTTAGAAATTTATGCAGAAAATGAAGGTTTAAAAAAAGGGGCAGCAATTTTAACACTTTCTAGTCAAAGAGAAGTATTATTAACTAATCCTGATATTTTTCATTATTTACATCGCAGTAATTATTTAATTACTGGTGATAGTCCTGAAAAGTTATGGAATAAAATTGATAAAGACTTTGATCTATTTATTTTTGATGAATTTCATGTATTTGCTGCTCCACAAATTGCTAGTGTAATTAACACTATGTTGTTAATTCATTGTACAAACCGCCGTAAAAAGTTTCTCTTTCTTTCAGCTACACCAGATCAAGATTTAATTAGCAAATTAGAAATAGCCAGATTTCGGTGTAAAGAAATAAATCCTCTAGCAGAGAATAAATATCAATTTCCTGATCATCCAGAACAAGAAGCACAACTTAAAAACCAAAATTGGCGACAAGTAACAAGAGGAATTACACTCAATTTTATGCCTTTAGAACCGAGTTTTAAAGCTGCGGAAACTTGGTTAAAAGCAAATAGTGATTTAATTATATCTCATTTTCAGGACTATCCAGAAAGTAAAGGGGCAATTATTCTTAATTCCATTGCATCAGTGAAACGAATAACACCATTTTTTCAGGAACTTTTAGAACCTTATAATTTAACAGTGGGGGAAAATACAGGTTTATCAAGTAAAGGCGAAAAAGAATTAAGTTTAACTACTGATTTAGTATTAGGAACAAGTACAATTGATGTAGGAGTTGACTTTAAGATTAACTTCTTAATCTTTGAATCATCAGACTCAGGAAACTTTATTCAACGTTTTGGAAGATTAGGTAGACATGACGGATATGAAAAGAATGGTCAACAGATTAAATTTGGTAATTTTACAGCTTATGCTTTAGTTCCTAACTTTTTAGTTGAGCGTTTATTTCAAACAGATTCAGCACCATTGCAAGTTGATAATATCTATGATCGTCCATTTTTACAACAAACAATCAAAGAACAATATCGGAAAATTAATGATTTTCATGGATATTATCGCCGATGGGGTGCTATACAGTCTTTTTGGTTGTGTTTTAAATTGAGCGATAGCACCATTCAACAACAATACGCCCAAAGTCGAGAAAAGTTTAAAACCGCCTGTGAAAAAGTCTTCGATACCAGTTTAAAATCCCAAGCTGGACATATTCAAAAATGGGCTAAAGAATGGCAAGAAAAATCAGGTAAATCAGGAAATCCCATTGCGGAAGATGCAGCTAGTTTTCGTGGTTCTAGTCCTTTGCAATGTGGGTTATATGACTTAACAGAAATTAACGAAAATGAGAGATTTAAAACTTATGATTTACCGGGAATTTTAAGCAACTTAGAAATTGAAATGTGGACAGAAGCGGCATTTATGCGGACATTAAAAGAAACCGCCGCACGTACCGGAGAACCCATAGCAAAAGGTAGATTTGCCCATTGTCTAGCATTTATCAAGTTAAAGGCATACCGTGAGGAAAGGTTAAATTGGAAATTTACCTATTCTGGAGACTTGCAACCCATAGCAGACGCTTGGAAAGTGCAGGTTTTAACAGGGGTAGGAGTATGGCAACCGGATAACGTTTGGATAGGTCAAATTAATAAAAAGCTCAAGAAAGAGGGCTTAGTTTGTTATGTTATGCGTCGTCCTGTGGCAGAAGTGAGGATGAGATTAAGATTACCTATGCACTTTCAGATTTATCCGATCAGTGACCAGTACAGTGTTAATGATGCTAGTAGTCCTTATGCTATAGCTTTTGGTCAATCTGCGTTGCTGTTGGATACGCTTGCTTATACATTTAAGAGTAGAGGTGATGAGATATGGGTGGTTTGAGGTTGCGATCCCTAATAGGGATTGTGGATCTGCAAGAATGCCTTGACTAGTTCTTTAGCACAATTTCAATCCCTCATAGGGATTTAGGTTTAGTTTCAAGGCTTCCTTAGTATATATCTTAAAAAGTCTCATGGAAAAATTATTTTCATGATCAGATTTTAAAGTAGCTCTTTAGCACAGACCTTTTTATGTTATATTAAGGAGAACCAGAAGAAAGTTATTCTAGTTCACCTATCAGAGTCGCACCTTATAGGTTAGCACTAACATAGCTTCTTCGGCGCAAATCTATTGAGGTGATTTCTAATGAAAGAAAACTTACCTGATCGTATGCTTGAAGTGATCTCAGATACTTGCTGGCATTCTACAGAGGAGCTAGTAGAAAAAGTTAGTCATCGGTTTTCTGCAACTATGCACGTTCTCAAGAAGCGTGGTTATCAGTTTGATAAGCGACGTACTCATGGTCAAAAGTATGAGTATAGATTAGTAAAAGAGTCAAAAGCGATCGCTTAACAACATTCCCAAAAACCGCCTGATAATTCATTATCAGGCTAATAACAAAAGTCGTCTAAAGACGACTAGAAAATTTTATGAGTCGGTTTTAACCGACTTGAGCTATTAGCCTTGAAATTCATTTCAAGGCGGGTTGCTGGGTTTACCTTAAACTTTGCAACAGTCCTAAAAACTATGAATGAACAAACATTACTAGAAAGAATCACATTTACCCCCCAAATATTTGGCGGTAACCCAATAATTCGTAGCCGTCGTTTAGCTGTTGAACACATTTTAGGAATGTTAGCAGCAGGTGACACAACCGAAATCTTATTAGAAGCATATCCTTGGTTAAAAAGGGAAGATGTGCAAGCTTGTCTAGAGTATGCAACTATTCACAAAACAGAGGAAATATCAAATGGAAAATAACACTCCCACAATTGCAGAACTTCCAGGACTATCCGCACAATTTCTAGAAAAAATACCTTACTTAAAAATGTTAGTCCTCTTTGGTTCTAGAGCAACTGGTAACACTAATGCTAATAGTGACTGGGATTTTGCTGTTTTATGGAATGAAGAAAAATATAATTCATACATAGAAGAACATCCATTAGCTTTGTTTGAGTTACCCATGTTGATTGGGGAATTATTTAAAATCAATTCTGACAAAATTGATATTGTTCAATTAAATCAATCTTCTTGGTTAATTGCTCATTTTGTTGCTCGTGACGGAATTTGTTTGTTTGAAAAATACCCTGGAGAATTTGATAATTTTCGATTAAATTCATTAAAACATAAATCTGAGCTAAAAAAGTTCCGTCAAGAACAATACCAAATCCTTGAAATAGAACTAAATAAGTGGGGAGCATGAATAATATAGATTCTGAAATAGTTTTAGCTAGACTACAACTAATTAGCAAGTATTACAACACCTTAGAAGAGTTCCGTTCTATGGATATTGATGAATTTTTAGCTGATTTTCGTCAACAACTTATTGTAGAAAGACTCCTACAATTAATGACTCAAGCAGCAATAGACATCAACGATCATATATTGTCAAAACTCAACTCTGGAAAATCTTACACTAATTTTGAGGCTTTTATTGAACTAGGTAATTATCAAATAATTACACCAGAACTAGCGAAACAAATAGCACCGTCATCAGGATTAAGAAATCGTTTAGTTCATGAATATGATGATATAGATCCAAATCAAGTTTTCATGGCAATTAATTTTGCTTTAAAGCAATATCCACTTTATGTTAGACAAATCAAATCTTATTTAATGTCACTGGAAGAAGACAATGGCTAAAAAAAATCAAACTCCAGACGAATTTCAACAATTATCACTCTTAGAAATAGAAAATGATGCAAACACGGAAACATCAGATGATGATTGGTTATCCGGTGATTTTGGCTTTGATAGTAATGGTGACCGAACTATTGAAACCAAAAGACAATTACTCACACTCAAACTATTAAAAGAAGCAATTCAATCGCAAAATCCCAATGATCAAGTAATGGCAGATTTTGCCGAGTATGTATTACCCAATCTGCTAAAAATAGCTATTGGTGTCACTGCTAAAGGTGGTAAATACTTTGATGACATAGACGAAAAAAGAGAAGCAGAAGGTAAAACCAAAGTTAGACGTGATAATGCGGCTGATCAATCTTTAAACACTCACTTACTTAATGGCTTATTTCCAGCTAACTTAATTGAACAGAGATTAGAAAAACTGGACACCACAGTTAAACGAGTAGTTAAAGATAAAGAACGACGTTTAGTCATTGCTGGGTTTATTTTACATGACTTTGAAAAATTCCCAGATGCACCAGCAGAATGTCGCAAATTACCATTAGATGAACACAGAATAATCATTGATGAGAAAGTTCAAGAATTAGGACTTGATAAATTTATCAATCCAGAAAATACCGAAGATTATCAAGAATATCTTGATGATTTATTATGTATGGCGTATAATGCCCAAAGACGCTGGGATACTAACTGGAATTTTTCAGAATTTGGTTTACATCCTGTTCTCAAAGATCGCACTATTCGTAGTTTATCAGATTTAACTTGTTTAGCTGATTCTCTCGCTTCAATTGTCAAACATCCCCAAGATGCAGAACATCCGAGACTTAACGAAATTCTCCATAGTTTGAGTGATGGTAAATTAAAATTCACCTATCATCACATCGCCGAAAATAGAGGCGTTTTAACCAACGTTGTTAATAATGCAGTAATTGAAGCTCATACTAACTTAAATACCGAAGAAAACAGATATTATCAACCTTTGTTATATCTACCAACAGGGGTAATTTATCTAGCGTTGCGTAATGCTCCTCCTATTTCACCCGAAACTTTACCAGATTTAGTAGTTAATAAAATTAAATCCCTTTGTTCAGGTCAATTAAAACTCAGACAAACAGGATTTGGTAGAGATGGAAAAGGCATGAAATATGCTGAATATTACAACCTATTTTTTGATTCTCCTGGCTTAATGAAAGTTGCTTTAGATGCTACCTTACGCATTCTCAATTCTGGTAAAACATCTGTTGCTAAAAGTCGCAGTGAGAATTTAGTTAAGTTCCAAAAACAAAATGTTTTATCATCTGATTATGATTTTCAATTTGATGATGATATTCGCATTGATCAAATTGCCGAATTTGGAGATTTAATTACTCGCAAAATTTGGGAAGAAACCGTTGAAAAAATCGAAACTGCTAGAAAGAAAGATAAAAAACTGCCAGAAGTTCCCAATTTTGATTTAACTCACAAAGTGGCTGAATTTTGGAATTTAACAGAATATCTTCCCCAAGTTCGAAAAATTCAACGTATCAATGAAAGTTTGAAAGAACAGAAATTAAAAGGTAATACAGGAGGTGTACCTTATGAATGGTATTATCTAGCGGCTAAATATCTGGAAAAACACCCAGGTATTGAAGATGTGCGCGAAAATTGTCAACAGGTAATTTATTATTTAACAGATTTAATTTCACCAATTCTGGCACAATATCAATTACCTGATGGTTGGGATGATTTAAGGTTGTGGGTATCAAGAATTATCATGTTACCTAATACTAATAAATCAACATCTATTACTACCAAAATTGATAATTTTATCAATGAATTGAGTAATTATAATGCTGCGAAAAAACCAGGAAGAGGTAAACAATTAATTTGTTCAATTTCTCATTCAGCTTACACTGTAACTGAACAAATGGAATCAGCAGTTTTATTTACTCCCCAAGTTTATACAAATAAACAAATGTTAGGAGGTTCTAATGCTAAACGCAATATTTCTAGTATTGCGGGTGTAGAAATGATGCTGAGACAGATTCTCATGAGTCAAACTCAAGCTGTAGGTAAAAGATTTGAAGATGGTAAATATCGCTATCTCTATTTTTATCCAACTTATTACTTCACTCCAGAAACTAATAAGTTTTTACAAAAAGCCTACACAAATATCGCTCAAACTCGTTTTGATACGAGCATCCGTAATCATTTCATTAGTAAAGATTTACAAGTTGATTTATCTAAAGAAAATTATCAATGTGTAGATAGTTTCTTAATTGATGAAAATTTAGATAGTGAAAAAGATCGCACTTTTAAATTATCTTATCCTGAAGATCAACCTTTAACTTTTTACTTCATGGCTTTACCTCCTGGAAGAGATAGCACTGATACAGAATCTTGGGTAATGCCGAGTTGGTTAGCGTTTGCTTTTCCCATGATTTTAGATGTGAAAACTGTTGTTTCTGAATCTCCTATTCCCCCATTTAATGATGGTGCAGAATTTGAAGAAACCGTATTTCTTGATAGTGCGCCTCATGCTTTTAGAACTTTGGTAAAAAGAGATAGATTTAGACTCGATTACATTTTAGAAGGTTGGGAAGAGTACGGTATTCAATATTCTGCACCTTTGAATGTTTTAACTGCGGCTTATGCTATTCATTTAGATGTGAATGCTAGACAAGGTAAGACTGGCTATGATGCTAATTGGGGGAAATTTACAGAATTAGCAAAGGATTTTGAAACCAGTCCTTTGTATGTGTTTGCTTATCTGAATAAATGGGTAAGAAATCAAGGAGTTGAAACAGCCAGAATTGAAAAAATCAAACTTTACACCTATCATTTTTATCCCTGTTTTGATCCCTATACAAAATTTGATTCTACTAAGGAGAAATTAATTGTGGAAGAAAAATCAACTTTGAATCATCCGAAAAAATTAACGGAATTATATCGCCGTTTTTATCGGGCAAATAAAAGGTTTAATCCTAAAGCTAATGCTGTTTTAAAACCCATTGATATTGCTGCGGATACTATTCTCAACGCAAATTTATGTATGTTTGGTGGAGAAGCGTTAACTTTAGCTGTAACAGCAGAGGTTGTTAAACTTATGGATCGGGTACATTCTTCAACGGCTGAAGGACGATGGATGATGAGTAAAAGGGAGGAAGAAAGACAAGCAGTTTTAGAGTTTGCGAGGTATTTTGTAGAGGAGGTTTTTGAGGGATGTTTTAAAGGCGATCGCGCACGTTTAGCAGGTCGTCAATTAAACCTAATTCGAGATACCTGTGAATTTCTTTATCGTCTAGCAGATGACGAAGAATATAAAAATAAACCACAAAATGAACCTGATGAAATTACTGAGATTGAAACTGAGGAAAATTAGATCATGACCATTCTTGATTCCACTCAATCTTATACCTTTAGCAAATATTTTGAGATGCACATTTCCCCTCAGGATTTTGCTCAAGAATTTGGCTATACATTCACTCGAAAACGCTTAAATTTACCCCAATATCCAGAAAATTTAGACCGATTACAAGAACTACAATCAAGACTTGATGAAATTCTGCCATACTTTGATTTAGCTAACGAAACAAGTCGCCGAGAAGTATTAATTTCTCCCATCATTTTAGACTTAGTTCACTATACTAAATCACAGGTGAGAATTGAGTATCAAATTAAAGTCACCGAACAACTACAAGGTTACTTTGATTACCTGATCAAAAATCGAAATAACCTCCTAGTAATTGAAGCTAAAAAAGAGGATTTAGATTATGGTATGACTCAACTTTTTGCGGAATTAATTGCCCTAGATCAATGGCAAGAAAATCCCCAACAAACTCACATTATCGGTTCAGTAACTACTGGCAAAATATGGGAATTCGCCCAACTAGATCGCATTAATAAACATCTCGTTCAAGGACTTGATAGTTATCGTGTTCCTGATGATTTAGACTCCTTAATGCGGATTCTTGTTCAAGCTCTCATTTAATTTACTCTCATCGTCATTAGAAATTTACAATTTACTTTCAGGAGAAAATCATGGCACTCTTAAAAACCGTTGATGCTAAATTATTTCAATCAGAAGTTCCCTACAAACCAATGGGAAAATATGTCCACTTTCTCACCATCCGCGTTACCGAATCCTATCCATTATTTCAAACAGATAGCGAACTAAATAAAGCAAGAGTTAGAGCAGGAGTTAAAGACAAAAATACCATTAGTCGTCTTTCCATGTTCAAACGTAAACAGTCCACACCAGAAAGATTAGTAGGACGGGAATTATTGAGAAAATACAAATTTATGACAGCAGAAGAATGTGAATATAACGTATCTTTTGCAATGGATAATCCTGATTGTATTATTTACGGTTTTGCTATTGGTGATTCTGGTTCTGAAAAATCAAAAGTTGTGGTAGATACTGCATTTTCTATTACCGCTTTTGATGAATCTCATGAAACATTTACTCTCAATGCACCTTTTGAAAATGGTACAATGGCTTCTAAAGGAGAAAGTGGTTCTAAACCTGGTGAAGTTACTAGCAGAATTAACCAACAAGATCACATTAAACCACAAGTATTTTTCCCCAGCATTGTCACCTTAAAAGACCCGACAGAAGCTAGTTTTTTGTATGTCTTTAATAACATCCTCAGAACTCGTCACTATGGCGCACAAACAACCCGCACTGGTAGAGTAAGAAACGAGTTAATAGGTGTTATTTTTGCTGATGGAGAAATTACCAGTAACCTGCGTTGGACTCAAGCAATATATGACGAAATGAAAGCTAATAATACACTCAAATCACCCGATCCTTTAGATGAAGATGATGTAATTACTGCTGCTAAAAGTGCAATTGAGAATTTAATGAATGATGAATTTATTGTGCATACAGACCTTATTGGCGATGCTTTTGTACCGTTGTTAAATGAAGTCAAAAACCTCACAAATAACGAAGCAGGAATTAAATCACTTTTACAACAAGCTAATGATGAAGCTAAGGCTTATGCTAAAAAGCATATTAAAGGTAAATCTGAAGAAGCAAAAGCCGCAAAATCAAAAGCAGGTAAAAAAGCTGTAGCAACGGAGTAACAAAAATGGTGTTTATTTACCGTTGTCAATTAGAACTACACGACAGTCTCTATTTTGCCACCCGTGAAATCGGCAGATTATACGAAACAGAGCCAATAATTCACAATTACGCCCTCTGTTATGCACTCGGTTTAATTGATAGCGAAATCTATTCAACCACCGTTGCTGAAGACGATTCCTATTGCTATTTTTGCCCCGAACAAATTCCAAAATATGAGGCACATTTAACCCCTTTAAATGAACAGGGAATTTACATAAGTCCTGCTCGTTCTTTGCATCATGGGGCTATTCTGAACACATGGAAATATGCCAATAATAACTACCATGTAGAAATGGAGAAAACCCAAAAGAACATTCCCAGTTTTGGACGAGCAAAGGAAATTGCACCAGAAAGTCAATTTGAGTTTTTTCTAATTACTCAAAAAGAAATCAAATTACCTAAATGGATTCGTTTAGGTAAATGGATGAGTAAAGCAGAAATTACCGTTGAGAAATTACCACAACCAAAAACTAAAACTGATTTATTTACTTGTACTCATCCTCTAAATCCTTTAGATGTCATGTTTACTAATCGAGTAATTAGCTATGATGTAGTAAATATGCCGCCAGTAAGTCTGATTCAAAATGTGCAAATGCAAGGAGAATATTACTATTTTGATGATGTCAAAAATGTAAAAATTCCCAAACAAATGCAATACCGTTTTCGGAGTTAATTACTTACTAAAACCCTTACTGCTCTTCCTTTTTTTAGGAGAGCGTGAAGGTATTAATTCAGTTAAAAGGCTACTACGATTTTGTAACATTAACTTGCGATTTCGCTCACGTTGATAAGTTGTTATTTCTTCTGCATGGGGATGATCTGGATCTATTTTGAGATGGGTAATAGATACTACATATTGTGCTATATTTTCATCTTCGGGATTATCGTTTTTGCTTACTAATCGGCACATAATCCCCCCTTCATCCCCAGAATAATCTACCCAATCAACCTCAAATTCTTTCTCTGGATTTACTACGTCTCCTCTTGTTTTTAACACTTTTAGGAATTCTTTTGCTGCTTTGACTTTAATTGGCAAACTGGTTTTTAATTTTTGGGTGAGTGCAGTTACCTCACGATAATTATCAACTTTCATTGGTCTTACTCTTTATGCAAACTTTATTACTCTATATAATTTATACTCTCAATTTCTCTTAACTTGCATTATCTGTTTACAAATTGTCTCACATTGCAAAAAATATGCCCCACAGCCTCATCCTCAACATCATCCCCCAATCCCCCATCTACCCCAATTTCCTCTCCGGTAGACACTATCACGCCTTATTCCTTAACCTAGTGAGTTCTGTTGATAGAAAATTAGGAGACTACTTACACGAATCAAACGCCGATAAAGCCTTTACTCTCTCACCATTGCAGGTACAAAGTAAACATAAAAATCAATCTCTCATCTTACAATATGAACATCAAAAACCGATTCCTGCTGGTACTTCCTGTTGGTGGCGGATATCTTTATTAGATGACAAATTATTTAGTCAACTCACACCTTTATGGTTGAATCTTAACCCGGAACATCCTTGGCATTTAGGATCAGCTAATTTATTTATTACCAGTATTCAAGGCACACCCCAATCTTCTCAACCTTGGGCTAATGTTTGTACCTATCCCCTATTATATCAACAAGCTAGTGAAACGGAAAGAACTATTAATTTCATCTTTTCTACACCTGCAGCTTTTCGTCAAGGTGGATTTGATAATGTTTTACCTACTAAGGAATCTGTATTTAATAGTTTGTTGAATCGCTGGACTAAATATAGCGGAATTGAATTAAATAATATTCCCCTTGCATCAATTTATCCTAGTGCTTTCCATATCAAAACTGAGGTTATTAGCAACTATGAAAATAAATTTATTGGTTGTTTAGGTGAAATTAGTTATCGCATTTTAGGGGATGTGGAAGCAATAGGAATTAAAGAAATTAATGCTTTAGCTGATTTTGCCTTATATGCAGGAATAGGACGTAAAACAACAATGGGTATGGGAATGGTGAGAAGAAGGTGACAGTTTTTAGGTGACAGTGATTAGGTGACAGTGATTAGGTTACAGGTGACAGTAAAGAAATTAAGAGTAGTAAGTTTGTAAGTTTGTAAGTTAAAAGGAGTAAGTTATGAAGGTTGAGTCACATCGAGATTTAATTGTGTGGCAAAAATCAATGGATATGGTAGTCCAAATTTATCAATTATCAATGTCATTTCCCCAGACAGAAATTTATCGTTTAACTTCACAACTTACTCGTGCTGCTGCATCTATTCCAGCTAATATTGCTGAAGGTCACGCACGAGGAATAACTAAAAACGACTTTGCACATTTTTTATCTATAGCTAAAGGTTCATTAATGGAAACAGAAACTTTTTTAATGTTGGCAATTAGATTAAATTATCTCACTTCAGAACAAGCAAATCCTACATTATATCTAATAATAGAAATAAGTAAAATGCTCACATCTTTGCGCTATAGAATCTTAAATACTTCATCAAACTAAGCACCTACCTAACTATTTTACTATCACCTATTATGAACACAACTAATAATTCTTTACTTCCAACCTCTTCACTGTCACCTGATGATTACGTAAACATTGCCTCCTTAAACCAATATTCCTATTGTCCCCATCGTTGTTGGTTAATTCATTGCGCTGGTGAGTTTACTGATAATCAATACACTATTGAAGGCACAAGTTTACATGAAAGAGTTCATACCATGAGCGCGGAAAATAGAGATGAGACTTACCAAATACGGGCTATATATCTTAAATCTGACCAATATCAATTAATTGGTAAATCTGATTTAATTGAGTTTGAAAATGGCAAATTTTACCCTATTGAATATAAACGCGGACGTAAAGGAGAATGGGATAATGATGAATTACAAGTGTGCGCTCAGGCTTTGTGTTTGGAGGAAATGACTGGTAAAAATATCAATACTGGTTATATCTATTATGCCCAAACACATCAACGTCAATTAGTAGAAATTACGCCAGAATTACGAGCTAATACTATTGCCACTATTGAAGCGGTAAAAATGTTGTTGTTTACAGGAGCTATGCCAAAAGCTGTAAGAACAAAACGCTGTGATGGTTGTAGTTTGTTTGCTCGATGTTTACCCCAAGCTGTTGATAAGGTTGAGCGTTATCAAGAAGCAAATTAATTGATAATTGATAATGAATTGGTGATTGAGTAATCACCTAAAAACTGTCACCTAAAAGGAGAATGTTATCATGGGTACTCTTTACATTTCACAAGCTGATTCTTTTATCGGGAAGGTTGATGAAAGAATTAATGTTAAGTTCGACAAGAAAACTATCATAGATGTACCATTTATTAAGTTAGATGGTGTGGTTGTTTTAGGTCGTTCTACACTTTCTCCGGCTATTATTTCTGAGTTAATGAATCGTCATATTCCTTTATCATTTATTGATGAAAGAGGTCATTATTTAGGACGATTACAACCAGAAATGTCTGGTAATATTTTTGTAAGAAAGGCTCAATGGCAAGCTGCGGGAAATACACCTCAATCTATTCATGTTGTGCAGGGTTTTGTGAGGGGAAAATTAAAAAATTATCGTCAACTTCTGGTACGTCGTCAACGAGAATCTGATAATCTTGATTTGTCTGCTGATATTACTCGTTTGGAAAATGTAATTGCTGCCATTGATAAAACTGAAAGTATTGATTCTTTGCGCGGTTTAGAAGGTGCTGGTAGTGCGGTTTATTTTGGTTGTTTTAATCGCCTAATTCTTAATCCTAATTTTGAATTTACTAAGCGTGTGCGTCGTCCACCTACTGATCCGGTAAATTCTTTGTTGGGTTTTGGATATTCTTTATTACGTCATGATATCCAATCTGCTGTGAATATTGTGGGGTTTGATCCTTATTTGGGATATCTACATTTTGATCGTTATAATCGTCCTTCTTTAGCTTTGGATTTAATGGAGGAGTTTAGACCTTTAGTTATTGATTCTTTGGTGTTAACTTTGTTGAATAAACAATTATTAAAACCGGATGATTTTATTAGTGAGCCTTTGAGTAATGCTGTTTCTTTAACTCCTGAAGGTCGGAAAATTTTTCTCACTAATTATGAGAATAAAAAACAATCTGAGTTTAAACATCCGGTAATGGGTAAAAAGTGTACCTATCGAGAATCTTTTGAATTACAAGCTAGATTATTAGCTAAATATTTGATGGGAACAACTGACAAATATCCTCCTTTGTTTTTAAAGTAGAGACGAATCAAGGTAGGGCTTTAGCAATGCTAAATCCCTACCAATACTAATTATTCACTTATAAATTCTTTATGAATGTTGTTGTTTCTTACGATATTTCTGAGGATAAGCGACGGACTAAAATTCACAATATCCTCAAATCCTATGGCCAATGGGTGCAGTATAGTATTTTTGAATGTGAATTGACTGATACTCAGTATGCCAAGCTGCGATCGCGTCTCAATAAGCTAATCAAGGCTGATACTGACAGCATCCGTTTTTATTTCCTTTGTGCTTGCTGTTTTGGTAAAGTGGAAAGAATTGGTGGTGAACAACCCCGTGATCATACTATTTTCTTTGCTTGATGCGCGGATGGGTGGGTGTAAAAATTTTAGGTGAACAAAAAACGCTGGAAATGCTTCCCATACAATACTTTCATGGCTTTTTTCTGGTTCACCCACCCGCGCACCTTACACAGCAAGAATTTCAGCCATTTTACCCCTTGACACAATTTCTGAAATGGACTATGATTATCTCATCCGCGCAACTGAACCTTGAAAACTACATATATATAGGCTTTCAGCCGCCCGCTATTGCAATTTCTATTACTCCCTATTAGGGATTGAAACTGATTCTATCTTATTAACAACTCCCAGGACTAATATTGCAATTTCTATTACTCCCTATTAGGGATTGAAACTACTAGCAAGATAAACAGAATCAATAGTTATGAGAATTGCAATTTCTATTACTCCCTATTAGGGATTGAAACAATAGAATTAGGAGCTAATAGCTAGTCGCTACCTATTGCAATTTCTATTACTCCCTATTAGGGATTGAAACTGAGGAATTTCTCATAGACAATTTCAGCGAGGCTATTGCAATTTCTATTACTCCCTATTAGGGATTGAAACCTAAGTATTTTGACCAGTCGAAGCCACCAGTCACCAGAATTGCAATTTCTATTACTCCCTATTAGGGATTGAAACAATGCCCACCAAACCGCATAGATGTTGACAAAAATTGCAATTTCTATTACTCCCTATTAGGGATTGAAACTTTGCACCTTCAATGACTAAACGATCGCCTAGATTGCAATTTCTATTACTCCCTATTAGGGATTGAAACATTTTTTTGAACATGGATGCCTCTTTTTGGTTAAATTGCAATTTCTATTACTCCCTATTAGGGATTGAAACTCTTGCGTTCCATCTCTTCTTCTAGTCCTGCTAAGAGATTGCAATTTCTATTACTCCCTATTAGGGATTGAAACATACTACCTAACTCATCAATACAACCCCATTTAGATTGCAATTTCTATTACTCCCTATTAGGGATTGAAACAAGCTAACCAAGCGAGAGTACGCCACGGTTTAACATTGCAATTTCTATTACTCCCTATTAGGGATTGAAACAGCTATTTCAGAAGAGGTAGAGAAGGAAAGCAGATTATTGCAATTTCTATTACTCCCTATTAGGGATTGAAACGTACTGAGAATTCGATCTGAGCTTTGCCCTAGATTGCAATTTCTATTACTCCCTATTAGGGATTGAAACAGATTTGGAAGAAACTCATTTAGCTAAGATAATTGCAATTTCTATTACTCCCTATTAGGGATTGAAACCGTCCTTCCGTAGCTCTATTAAGTTGAGAAAGTATTGCAATTTCTATTACTCCCTATTAGGGATTGAAACTAAATATCTTGAATTCCTTGCTACTTAATCTGATTGCAATTTCTATTACTCCCTATTAGGGATTGAAACAATCTCTTTCACCGGGACAGATCCCGGTTTAAGACATTGCAATTTCTATTACTCCCTATTAGGGATTGAAACCACTCGACTTCAGGTTAAAACCTGGAGTAATCCCGGATTGCAATTTCTATTACTCCCTATTAGGGATTGAAACTAGCTACCGCTAACGGTATCGAGTTTAGATTATTTTCTTCAGATTGCAATTTCTATTACTCCCTATTAGGGATTGAAACTGACCATTTAGCGTCAAACACTTCACGGGCTTCCCACCCGTATTGCAATTTCTATTACTCCCTATTAGGGATTGAAACGTGGGTATTTGGTGCGATCGCCACCTATGGACTA
>JACCDP010157687.1_pt1 | contig 19887 bp, 19 predicted proteins | sample 7445841 | NCBI WGS metagenome assembly JACCDP01 (sample SAMN15323441, study PRJNA562643) | freshwater metagenome | isolation source: river surface water | place: USA:Blue River Watershed | collected 2017-08-17
GTAGTGAAGGATTTGAGGTGCTCGATAGGCGATTTGCGGTTCGCCGTTTCGCTCGGTTTCAATTTTGGGAAGCCCCGATAAAAATGCGGCTCGTGCAACTAATTGTGCGGCACGTCCGTGGTCCGGGTGACGATCGTTAACGGAATTAGCTAAAATTAACCGTGGCCTAAAATGCCGGATTTCTTGAATGATTAGGCGTAAATTGGTGTCGTTTTCTTCAAAAAACCCGTCGGGCATTTTGAGATTGACACGATCAACCAATCGAAGTTTTTGTGAAGAGGCCTCGCATTCTTGCATGCGTAATTGAGCACTTCCCCTGGTTCCGAGTTCGCCTTGGGTTAAATCCACCAAAGCAATCCGCTTACCTTCGTCTCGGTAGCGTAACAAGGTCCCCCCGCATGAAATTTCCACGTCGTCTGGGTGGGCACCAAAAGCTAAAATATCAACGCTCATTAAACCGTCATGTACGATTCGATGCTCGGACAAGCACATACTAAATTTCGATCTCCGTAGGCATTGTCAACCCGTCGAACCGGAGCCCAATACTTGTTTTTAATCAAGTAGGGTAGGGGGTATGCCGCTTCCGCAGGGGTGTAGGGATATTCCCATTCACGGTTGATTATGCAGTCTGCCGTGTGCGGAGCATTTTTTAGGAGGTTATTGTCTTTCGGGTATTTTCCAACTTCGATTTCAGCAATCTCGTGCCGTATTTTAATCATGGCATCAATGAAACGGTCAAGTTCCGCCTTATCTTCCGATTCAGTTGGTTCAATCATGAGGGTTCCTGCTACGGGGAAAGAAACCGTTGGTGCATGAAATCCAAAATCAATCAAGCGTTTCGCGATATCTGCCACCTCGACTTCTGCATTTTTCTTGAATTCACGACAATCGAGGATGAGTTCATGGGCTACATTTCCGTGGGTTCCAGTGTAGAGAATAGGGTAATGTTCTTTCAAGCATGACGCTATATAGTTGGCATTGACAATCGCCATTTCGGTCGATTCTCGAAGCCCTTGGTATCCGAGCATTTTGATGTACCCGTAGGAAATTAATAAAATTAAAGCACTTCCATAAGGCGCAGAAGAAATCGCGTGGATGGCGTGTTGGCCTCCCGTAGTATGCAAGGGATTTCCCGGTAAAAACGGTACCAAGTGGGCCGCAACACCAATGGGACCCATTCCTGGACCACCCCCTCCGTGGGGAATTGCGAAAGTTTTGTGCAAGTTCAAGTGGCAAACGTCTGCTCCAATATTTCCTGGATTCGTAAGGCCAACTTGAGCGTTCATGTTCGCGCCGTCCATGTATACTTGTCCTCCGTGAGCATGAATGATGGAAGTGATGTCTCGAATGCCCTCTTCGTACACGCCGTGAGTAGAAGGATACGTAACCATGATTCCCGCCAGTTCCTGCCCAATTTGATCGGCAACGCTCGTCAATTCGGTGAGGTCTATGTTCCCGTTTTCGTCACATCCCGTTACCACTACTTCGAAACCTGCCATCACCGCGGAAGCAGGATTGGTTCCGTGGGCGCTCGAAGGAATGATGATTTTTTTGCGTTGGAAATCGCCGTTTGCTTCGTGAAATGCTTTGATGACCATCAAACCCGCGTATTCGCCCTGTGCTCCTGAGTTAGGTTGCAAGGAAACCCCCGAAAATCCGGTACATTCACACAAATCTTTTGCGAGTTCTTCCATGAAGGCATGATAGCCAGCGGCTTGTTCTTTCGGAGCAAAGGGATGCATGTTCGCAAAATTCGGATTCGTAATGGGAATTAGCTCACTTGCTGCGTTCAGTTTCATGGTACATGATCCTAGAGGAATCATGCTGTGTACCAAGGATAAGTCTTTGTTCTCCAAAGATTTCAAGTAACGCATCATCTTTGACTCCGAATGGTAAGAACTGAAAACAGGATGGGTAAGTATTTCACCGCTTCTTCGAAGATTCGAAGGTATCCCAACATGAGCACTCGTTCCATTGCCTAGATCAGTAAACAATGAAAGCAGCGTATCAACATCCGAAGAACCGTGAGGTTCGCCGAACGTAATTTGCACGCTGTTGGCATCTGGGGCGTACAGATTCATTCCTTTCTCATGGGCTGCCTTCACGATAGAAGCGCTGTCGATGTTTTTTACGTGAACCGTGTCGAACAATTCGTTGGTGTGCAAGTTGTAGCCTTTTCGAATGAGGCCTTCCGCCATGGAGCATGCAAGCCCATGAATATGGTTGGCGATTTTTCGAATCCCTTGAGGGCCATGATACACGGCGTACATGCCCGCCATAACTGCTAACAGAGCCTGGGCCGTACAAATGTTGGACGTTGCTTTATCGCGCTTGATGTGTTGCTCACGCGTTTGTAAAGCCATTCGCAAAGCGGTGTTGTCGTCAGCGTCTTTCGACACCCCTATGATCCGACCAGGAATAGTTCGCTTGTAGGATTCCTTGCAAGCGAAAAACGCTGCGTGCGGACCTCCATAGCCCATTGGAACCCCAAATCGTTGCGAATTGCCCAATACTACATCCGCTCCCATGGATCCGGGAGATATTAGCAGAGCCAATGCCATCAAATCGCTGCAAACGGCCGTTTGAATACCCTTTTGATTGCAGGTTTCGATGGTTTTCTCAAGGTTGGAAACATGGCCTTTTGCGTCAGGGTACTGCATCAAAGCACCGAAACAACTTTCCGTTGAGACCTCGTCAATCGAAGTGAATTCACGGAGTTCTATTCCTAAGTTGATGGCCCTGCCTTTTACTACATCCAACGTTTGAGGATAAATCGCTTGGTGAACGAGGAATACATTTTTTCCATGTTTTACATCCTCTCGAGACCTTGAATTGTAAAACATGATCATGGCCTCTGCGGCAGAAGTACCCTCATCGAGCAAGGACGCATTCGCAATTTCCATTCCTGTGAGGTCAATGACCATGGTTTGGAAATTCAACAGCGCCTCCAAGCGACCTTGCGCAATTTCCGCTTGGTATGGCGTGTAAGCGGTATACCATCCTGGATTTTCGAGTACATTTCTTAAAATCACTGAAGGAACCAAGGTTTCATGATACCCAAGGCCAATAAATGACTTATTAACTTGGTTTAAAGCCCCTATGGCTTGGATTTTTTGCAAATATTCAGCTTCACTAATGCCAGCATCAACCGTCAATTCTCTTCCCAACCGAATGGCCGAAGGAATCGTTTTATCGATGAGTTCAGCAACGGAAGAAACCCCTATTTTACGGAGCATTTCAGCGGTTTCGGCGCTTTCAGGACCGATGTGACGAGCTATGAAATCAGACATATTAGAATTTTATGGTGCAAATATACAACGTAATGCAACAATGAATTCTAAAAAATGTTAGTCCACGTAGCTAAGTTTTAACATATTAGAACCGCCGCGATCTTCAATGGGCATGGAGGCGATGTTGATGACTAAATCTCCTACCTTCAGGTACTCTTGAGTCTTTAACAAGTATTTAATGTCGGCAATGGTGTGATCGGTGCTAATGTGTTGGTCGTAAAAGAAAGCTTTTACCCCCCATAACAGGTTTAATTGTGCAAGAATGGATCGGTTGCTCGTAAAAATATATATTGCATTATCGGGTCGTTGAGAGGAAACTTTAAACGCGGTGTAACCTGAAAAAGACATCGTGATAATGGCCTTTGCCTGCACACGCTGCGCTAAACGGCAAGCATTGAAGCATATGGAGTCCGTTATAAATCGTTCGTTCGTTGGGTCGGGCATTACTTCTCGATGGTAAACTTCCGGAGATTTTTCCATTTCCTCAATAATACTCGACATGGTTTTGATTACTTCAATGGGGTATTTACCTACGGAAGTTTCCCCCGAGAGCATTACCGCATCGGCACCGTCCAACACAGCGTTCGCTACGTCGTTGACTTCAGCCCTTGAAGGAGTCATGCTGTTGATCATGGATTCCATCATTTGGGTTGCAACAATGACTGGTTTCGCGTTGGCAACGCATTGATCAATCAACATTTTTTGAATCACGGGAACCCTCTGGTAAGGCGTTTCTACGCCCAAGTCACCACGTGCCACCATAACTCCATCCGTGGCGCTTATGATGTCTTCGATGCACTCTAAGGCTTCGGGTTTTTCAATTTTTGCAATCACTTTTGCTTTTCCACCATGGAGCGAAATCAAATGCTTGAGTTCAATGATGTCTCTGGCACTTCGCACGAAGGATAATCCCACCCAATCCACTTGTTGTTCCAACGCAAAAGCCAAATCCAATTTATCTTTCTCCGTGAGAGAAGGCATCGAAATTTTGGTATTAGGAAAGTTAACTCCCTTTTTAGAAGATAAAATCCCGCCTTGAACAACGGTACAATCAATGCAGTTTTTACGGTCCGTTTTCTCGATTTGAAGTACTAATTTACCGTCGTCCAGTAGAATTCGCTCCCCAGGATTGACATCCTTCGGAAGATCTTTGTAGTTGATGGAGAATTTATTAGCGTTCCCCGTAATGGGTTCTGTAACTATTTGGCAGGCAGCCCCCACTTCCAAATGCACGCCATCATTTTCCATCAAACCCGTCCGTATTTTCGGTCCTTGAAGATCCGCTAGGACGGCTACATTGGCGTTCAATTCGATGTTTAACTCTCGAACGGTCATTATTACAGATGCGTGTTGTTCGTAGGAACCGTGTGAGAAATTAACGCGGCATACGTTCAATCCGGCAATGAACATTTCGCGTAATACCTCTTTGCTGCTTGAGCTTGGGCCGAGGGTGGCCACTATTTTTGTTTTATTCATAAATGCCTTCAAAGTGTAAGTAAGATGAAACAGTAAAGTCATTACTTGAACATCGATAGGCTGCGATTATTGGGTCCAATTTCCGCAATAATTGGAGCAATTGCTCTAGTTCGATGCTCAAATTGTTTTTAAAAAACAACACAAAATCGAATTGAAGAAAATCCTCGAAAAGGGGTTTTCCTTCTTGTTTGTTTTTAATTAAAAAGAGCTGCATTTTTTCGGTGTAGTCAACGTAATGATGGTAATGAAAAGACCGTTCCTTTTTCGTTTTACGATCAGGAACAAGCAATGGATTATCGCAAAGCTCAAATTTCCAATCAAAAAAATGGTTAAGGGTCCAAGCTAATCGAAAATCACTGTAACTGGTGGAAATGCCAATGGCATCCATGCTATCGTCTTCTTCAAAATCTAATTTAAGTTTTTGAATTTTTTTCATCGTACAAAAATATCCTTTTTATCCGCTTAGACTCTTTTTCGATGTTATTAAGTGTTTTAGGTAAGGTTAAATGTGCATGAATTTCTTCGCAGGTTCTTTTTTTTAGGACCTGTTCCAAATTTTGTAACTAACTTTGAATTCATTCTTTTCTCGCTATAATTGAACATGAAGCACCTCATTTTTATTTTCACATTCGCACCTCTGGTATATTTTGCCCAAGCTTACAAAACCGTAAACAATGCAAACCCTTACAAACTGATGTTTGGAATGGGTTGGAGTATTTGGGATAACGACGGAAATCCTAGCGGCATTGCCGACTTTGATGGTATGCAAGCGGAAGTTTTTCCGTCAAGAATTTTTGCGGATTATTATTTCTACAAAGGTTGGAGTGCTGAGGCTTCGTTGGCTTTTGTTTCATACAACGGTAAAAAATACGTCAACCAACAGGCGAATATTTCTGGATTGAGTTTGTCATCGGATGTAAATCTTAAATACTCGTTTTTCTCCTTATTAGGCAAAGGATTGGTAGATCCTTACCTCATTGCCGGCGTAGGAGGTACGTTGCACCCATCCAGCGATACATTAAGCCCTTCGTTCTTTCCAACCCTAAACCTTGGGGCAGGGATTAATTTTTGGTTCAATAACGCAGTAGGATTACAACTACAGTCGGCAGGAAAAATAGGGTTAACCTCTGACTTTTTTGGTAAGGCAGATTATTTACAGCACAGCATAGGCTTGGTTGTTCGACTTGAAACCGTAGGTGGCAGCAAGGAGGGAGAGTTTAAAAAGGTCAAACTTAAATTGGATACGAAGAAAAAACGCATTAAAACCCCAAGATCGAAAGGCGGCAGGAAAAAAGGAAAAGGCGATGACGCTTAATTCTGAACAATGACCTTTTTTCGGATTTCTTGATTTTCAGTCATCAGGACATAGAAATAGGTCCCATTTTCTAGTGAAGTACTATCGAATCGTAAAAGATGGCCCCCTATCTCGTAGGTTTCTTGAGTCACAGTTGCTACCCTAACCCCTAGTTCTGTTTCGATAAACAGCTCAACATTTCGCGCTTGCTGCGTGGTAAAATAAAACGGAATCTCTCCCGAAACAGGTTGGTCTTCCACCTCAAACAAGGTGCAATAAAGTTCTTTTTTAACATGCTTACGGCTCAAATACCGAAGGAGTAAGCGGTAAAGAATGATGACCCCTAAAATCGCTAATGTGATTTTGAGAAAATCGATCAACAAGGCCTCATTAAAAAATCTATTCATATTATAACGAAATTACACCATTTATTTTGGACGCTTCCTGATAAACTGAAATGATCGAATCTACATCCAGCATTACCACCTTGACACTTACACTTGTGTATTTCCCGGTCTTCGAAGGATGCAAGGATAATTCACTGTGGTCGTCAAACAAACCCGTTACTCGGGCAATTTTCTCGGAATCACTTGGCACAATGAATTTAAAAAAATAGACGTTCGGCCATTCCAATAATTCAAGTTGTTCTCGCAAGCGCTCAAAGGTTTCCACCCCGCAAAGGTAGCTCCTTTACATTAAATTGACATGGCTTTGAGAGAGGTTTATTACCTTTGCACCGCATGAAACTTCTCCCTTTTCTGCTCTTGCTTGTTCCGCTTAACTCGATTGCACAATATTCTTTGAATGCTGTAAGAATTGACGAGAAGATTTCCATCGATGGCAAGGGCTTAGAACCTGCTTGGGATAAGGCTGAAGCTACTCGCGAGAAGTTTAAAACAACTCGGCCAGTTCCCGGCCAAACGACAAGAAATTCCTCAGAAGTGAGAGCGCTTTACGACGATAATGCCCTCTATTTTCTCGTCCAATGCTTCGATACTCCAGATTCAATTTCCAAAGTATTCACCATTAGAGATGATTATAATGCCAATGCTGATATTTTTTCCATCTATTTAGACACGTATAACGATCGTCAAAATGGGTTTTATTTTGGAATTACCTCAACAGGGGTACAATTAGATGGAAAAGTATTAGCCAACGATGTGAACGACCAACTCAACCTCGTATGGGAAAGTTCTGTCAAATGGAATGATCAAGGTTGGTGTGCAGAACTTAAGATTCCCTACTCCGCCCTGCGTTTTGTTGAAAAAGAAACCCAAGATTGGAACATTAATTTCACACGGCAAATTGCACGCATTCGTGAACAATCCTCATGGTTTCCGGTAAATCCTGACTTCGAAAATTATTTGGTTAACAGCGGTAAAATCCGTGGAATTGAACACATAAAACCACCGCTACGCTTGAGTTTGATTCCTTACGTCTCTAGCTATTTAAACCAACAAAGTCCCTCCAAATACGCGAGGTCGTTTTTTGGTGGTATGGACGTAAAGTATGGCATCAATGAAGCCTTTACCTTGGACGTAACCTTGGTGCCGGATTTTGGTCAGGTAATTTTTGATAATCAAGTACTCAATACTTCCCCGTTCGAACTTCAATTTAATGAAAACCGTCAGTTCTTTACCGAAGGAATGGAGCTTTTTAACAAGTCGGGTATTTTCTATTCGCGACGCGTTGGGGTTCAAGCTCCTTGGGAGGTGCTAAAAACTAATCTTAAACAGGATGAGGTGATTTCTGGGATTCAAGGCATGCCGCAATTATATAATGCCAGTAAATTTTCGGGCCGGACTAAAAAAGGCTTGGGTATCGGTGTGTTTAATGCCATTTCAGCCCCTTCCACTGGTTCTGCCTACAACACCGTTACGAACGAAACTCGAGAGTTTCTGGCGGCTCCATTAACCAACTACAACACCGTCGTTTTTGACCAAAATTTGAGGCAGAATAGTTCCTTTACCTTAACCAATACCAACGTTTTGCGTGAGGGAAATTTTTACGATGCCAACGTAACCGCATTGAATTCCAATGTGAATTTTAAGGATAATTTATATTTCGTTAATGGAAAAGCGACGCTCTCTCAGAAATTTAAATCCCAGCAGAACGAAGTAGGTTACAACATGGGGGTCAGTGCGGGTAAACAACGGGGCAATTTGATTTACGCCATCAATTATTTTGAAGAAGACGACCGTTACGACAACAACGATCTGGGGTTCAATCCGGTGAATAATCGAAGGCTTGTTTCCGCTAGTACAGGTTATCGACGTTTTAAACCCTTAGGCAACTTTGTGCGGATGACGACCAACCTTTCAGTGAGCTACAACCGATTATACGCTCCCAATGTGTATACGGAATCCAACCTCGATTGGTCTGCTTTCGCTTTAACCAAGTCCTTCGATGCTTTTGGAATCAACGCCTACACCGCCTTTACCGATAAATACGACTATTTTGAGCCAAGAACTTGGGGGAGTTATTTTGTTGTTCCTCGATGGTACGGCGGAGGAGGCTGGATTTCCACCAATTACCAAAAGCCCTTGGCCATTGATGCTAACTTTTACTATGTAGGATTCAGCAGAAATTCTCAATGGAAGAACCTGAATTTCAGTCTTTCGCCTCGAATAAGGTTGTCAAAAAAAATGCTTTTGGTGGCAGAATGGTCCCTAGAACAGCAGTTGAATGATCGTGGATTTGCCGTGCAGTTCAGTTCGCCGGTAGACAATGTAAATGGGATTCTTTTCGGAGAGCGCGATAGAACCAATCTTTCTCAGTTTCTGGAATTCAATTACACCATTACCAACCGGATGAACCTATCCCTCCGAACGCGCCATTATTGGTCGGTCCTAGAGTATCATGATTTTTTCACCCTTAATGCTGACGGTAGTTTAAGCCCGAACGGCACGCTAGGTTTAGACGCTCAGGGGAATTCTGCTTTCAACCTCAATTATAACGCCCTCACCATCGATTGTGCCTATCGTTGGGTGGTCAAGCAAGGAAGCGAATTGAGCTTCGTTTGGAAAAGCTCCGTTTTCAGCTCCGTAAAAGATATTTCTCCGGATTATTTTCAGAACATGAACGATTTATTCAATTCCGGTCTTTTTAACAGTTTTTCCATTAAATTCCTCTATTGGTTGGATGTAGCTGAGGTCAATGCTGCAATTCGTTCAAAAAGAAAGCGTTAATTCTAGCTTTTGAATTGATCCCGATGTCTTTCCAGAAAAGATTCACGTCCCCAACGTGCAGGCTTTGGTACCGCTTGGCGAGCCAGTTAATCGGCCACTTGGCATGGGTAAGGCAAACCGCCCCCTGGCAGAGGGTAGCGTCGAAACAACATCGATAAATTTTTCCGTTGCTGTATAAAAACCCTTGATGTGCTGACTTCGAGGTAACAGGGGATAGATCCCAACTCAGCGGGTTGATGCAATATCGATTATGGTACCAATAAGGGTAGCGGTAGGTGTCAGGGGTTTCGTACATGGTGTTCCAGCTTACAAACCCACCATACGCTGAAGGCTTGGTCATAAATTCAAGTTGCTTGAATTCATTGGAGTCGATGCCAACCCCGGGAAGATAGGCAGCAATGAGTTGTTTCGATAAGGGTTTTCCATCGAAAAACTCTTTGAGCAATAAGGTTAGATGAGTACTTCCTTGGCTATGTCCCGCAAGAATTATAGGCTTTCCATGATTATAGTGCTCGAGGTAATAACGAAAAGATGCCGCAACGTCTTCGTATGCAAACAACAAGGCTTCTCGTCCCCTGCCTTTAATGGAGTCGTAGGCACGAAGGTGCGCTTGACGATAATAAGGCACGAAAAGCCGACCGCATTCCAACCAGGCACTCGCCTGAAATTTAACGGCTTTTTGTAAAATTTCTTCCTGCAATTTTTCGTCCTTTGCTGGAGCGTTCCAACGTGGATCATCTTCTTCGAGTAAAAACGTTGGATACACATAGAAAACATCCACTTTCGAAATCCATGAAGAATCCAAGGGTTTGTTTTGGAAAAAATCCGGAACTTTTTCGGGTAAAACCAACCAACGGTCTTGGTTGGAATAGTCCAAAGCTTGGCTTGAGAATTTAGGAATTAATAATAAACCTGCGAAAAAGAGCACAAAGGCTTTATTCCTGCAGCGTTTTACTGAATTGGAAAAGCCACTCATAAAGTTCATCGGTTCGGAACATTCGCTCCAAGTCTCCGTGATCGGCACTAGGGATACGCGTGTAAATTAAGTTTTCTCCTCCATTACAATTTTTAATGGCTCGAACGATCTTTTCGGATTCTCCAATGGGGACGGCATTGTCCAAGGCTCCGTGTTGAATCCAAAGCGGCACCGTGGCGAGATTGCATCCATCCTTGACATTTCCTCCGCCGCACAAAGCAACGGCAGCAGCAACCAATTCTGGGTATTTTCCGGCAAAATTTAAGGTGCCATATCCTCCCATGCTCATTCCACATACATACACGCGGTTCGTATCGACCGTAAAGTTCTTTTTAACAAAATCTAGGACACTTTTCACCTTATCAGGATCCCATCCGTTGTTCGTCTGTGGAGCTACTACGATTGCAGGGATTTTTCTGCCTTTTTCAATTTCAGATATCACACCGTAGCGCTTAACACGGTTTAAATCGGTTCCAGATAAACTCTTTCCGTGAAGAAAGATCAATACTGGAGGGGACGATTTTAAAATGCTGTCCGAGGGCAAATGCAACCAAAAAGGATAATCAGCCTGTTGGTAAATGGGCTTAAGTTGAGCAACGAAGGAAAAGCTACCGAGTGAGAAAAGTACTAAAAGCACAATACACCTTGAAATTTTCATGGGGCAAAAGTAGGCCGTCTTTTAGGGAATTACAAGCCAATAAGGCTTATTAACAAATAATTAAGAGAACCAAAGGTCGGTCACCATCTTCTTACCGGCATAGTCGTTTAGTCGGTCGATAATGATTTGCTTTCCCTTGGCTAGTTCCTCACGGGCAACCGAAGAATCAATTTGAACATGCAATACGCTCCCTTTTAAAAATATTTTCTGAGTTCTGTAGGCAACCGCGGGCCCCATTAATTCTGGCCAGGCTTGTATCAAGTCAACTTCTTGAAGTTTGCTGTCCAAACGGTATACTTGCAACATTCGATCCAATACCTCTTTTAACGGTTGATTGTCCGAGCTACGCTTAAATTCTTCCAGGTTAAACTTCATGCTGCTAAAAAGGTAATTCAAAGATACGAAAATCATTGAGGTGCCCACCAAGCAAAGACTTGACCCGATCCTTTTCCGTGTCGGTGATGATTACTTGACCAAATACCTCTTTGCTTACCAAATCAAGAAGCCGCTGTACGCGAGTGCTGTCTAACTTATCAAAGATGTCGTCTAAGAGCAAAACTGGTTTCTTCCCCGCATGAAAATGTAGATAATGGTATTGGGCAAGCCGCAATGCCAAGATGAACGATTTTTGTTGCCCTTGTGATCCAAATTTTTTAACCGGTTGTTGGTTCAATGTGAAGTTAATTTCATCTTTTTGAGGACCAATAGTTGAGTATTGAAACATCAAGTCCCTACGCTCATTTTGGGAAAGCAATTGGGTAAATTCGCCTTTATGAAAGTCGGATCGGTAAAGAATACCAGGTTCTTCCTCCTCGTTGCCAATTTGTTGAAAATTTGCTCGAAATAAGGGTATAAACTCTTCAATAAACGCAGCCCTCCTTTGAAAAATTCGTTCGCCGATTTCTTCAAAAGATGGATTCCAAATAGCGAGTTCATCTCGATGGGAAATGCCTGAGGAAATTCGCTTTAGCAAGGCATTTCTTTGTTCCAAAATTCGTTGAAAGCTCATCAGATCATCCAAGTATTTACGGTCGATTTGCGCGATGATACCATCCAACCATTTCCTTCTGAATTCGTTGCCTTCCGCAATTAAATCACCGTCGTACGGAGAGATAAAAACCACTGGAAATAATCCGATATGGTCGGAGAGTTTTTCGTAAACTACTTTATTGCGTTTGACGACCTTTTTGGATCCAGATTTCACGGAACATACGATCAGATCTTGTTGCTCCTCTGTTTTCCAAAGACCTTGAATGCTAAAGTAGGGTTGACTCAACCGGATGTTTTGCTTATCCAAGGGGTTTAGGTAAGATTTACACATGCTTAAATAATGAACAGCATCAAGTACATTGGTTTTTCCTACGCCATTTCGTCCAACAATGGCATTTACTTTTGCACTAAATTCCAGGGTAAGGAAGTCGTGGTTCTTGTAATTTACCAGTTGCAACTGTTCTAAGTAATGCATGCACAAATTTACAAGTAATTAACCAACGGGCTCGTTGTTTATCTTCTTCTACTGCTTACCTTTGTGTAAAATTACCATCATGTCAAATGCTATTTTTTCGGTGCCAAAAGCGGTGAACGAGCCCGTAAAGGCTTATGCTAAAGGGTCAAATGACCGCTCGACTTTGTTAAATGAATACCATCGCTTGTACCACAGCGACCCTATCGATGTACCCATGTATATCGGGAATCAAGAGGTCAGGACTGATAATAAAAAAAGAATGGCTCCGCCCCATGAACACGCAAAAACGATAGGATATTTTAATTACGGAGATGCTTCCCATGTTACCGCGGCGATTGATGCTGCATTGAACGTACGTTCTGCATGGTCGAAACTTCCTTGGCAAGACAGGGCAGCGATTTTCTTAAGAGCGGCGGACTTGTTAGCAGGACCTTTCCGAAATCGAATGAATGCCGCTACGATGTTAGCCCAATCAAAAAACGTTTTTCAAGCGGAAATTGATGCCGCTTGCGAACTCATTGATTTTTTCCGATTCAACGTGCAATACATGACGCAAATTTACCGAGAACAACCGGAGTCTTTGCCTGGCATGTGGAACCGTTTGGAATACCGCCCCTTAGAAGGATTCATTTTTGCGGTTACCCCTTTCAATTTCACATCCATTGCTGCCAATTTGTGCGCTGCACCAGCAATGATGGGTAACGTGGTGGTGTGGAAACCTGCGGATTCGCAAGTGTATTCAGCCCAAGTAATCATGGAACTCTTCAAAGAGGCTGGACTTCCGGATGGCGTAATCAATATGATCACCGTCGATGGCCCTACGGCTGGAGATATCGTCTTCAAACACCGTGATTTTGCTGGTTTGCATTTTACTGGTTCTACTGCGGTCTTCAAAGCCTTGTGGAAAACGATTGGCACCAATTTAGACAAATACAGAAGTTATCCGAGAATAGTAGGTGAAACCGGAGGAAAGGATTTTGTGGTGGCACATTCTTCGGCCAATGCGGAAGAAGTTGCAACAGCCCTAGCTCGGGGAGCATTTGAATTTCAAGGACAAAAATGCTCGGCCGCGTCCAGGGGATATATTCCCCGATCCTTGTGGCCCGAAGTGAAAAAATCATTGGTAGAACAAGTTAGCTCCTTCGAAATGGGCACGCCCGCTGACACGTCAAATTTTGTAAATGCCGTTATTGATGAGCGCGCCTTTCAAAAAATTGCAGCATACTTGGATTATTGCAAGTCGCAATCAGATGCTGAAATCATTGTCGGAGGAAACTATGACGGTTCTGTGGGCTATTTCATTGAACCAACGGTGGTGGTTACCACTAATCCAAATTTCAGAACTATAGTGGAAGAAATATTCGGTCCGGTGTTGACCTTATATGTATACGAAGACGATGCATTCGAAGCAACACTGCGTTTGGTGGATCAAACCTCTGATTACGCATTAACCGGCTCCATCATGGCCAAGGACCGATACGCGATCGAAACGGCAACCACGCTATTGGAAAACGCAGCAGGTAATTTTTACATTAACGATAAACCCACAGGAGCCGTGGTTGGTCAACAGCCTTTCGGCGGCGCAAGAGGCTCGGGAACCAATGATAAGGCCGGTGCTGCTATGAATTTACTGCGATGGGTTTCTGCACGAACCATTAAAGAAACGTTTGTCACCCCAAAAGACTACCGCTATCCATTTTTGGAAAAGTAGTTGTAACGTTTTTTGTTTCTCACCTTATAGTCCTATGTTGAAGCTTATTTCCTTAACCGTTTTATGGTTTTTATGCTCCTCGGTTTTATACCAGGGAACCAACGATCCAGCGAAAATCCATGGTGGGAAATCAAACGTAAAAAAGGAAAAATTAACCCAAAAATCAGCAGCTACCACCTCACAAGTTGAAGTAAAGGTGCCGAAGTTCAATTTTCCTTCGAAAGGGATTTATGTGGTGGTTGATTTCAGTATGCCTTCCAACAAAAAAAGACTTTGGGTAATTAAAGACAAAAAGATTTTGTTGAATTGCCGGGTAGCTCACGGCAAGAATTCCGGTGTAATACAAACCGCATCTTTCAGCAACGAGCCAGAAAGTTTTAAGAGTTGCTATGGCAACTTTATTTCAGGAAAATCCTACATGGGAGACAAAGGCTTGGCCATGAGAATCCACGGGTTGGATTTTGGAATCAACCATAATGCCTATCGACGGGGTATCGTTTTCCATTCGGGCGCTTATGTATCAGACGCTTATCTCAACCGTAAAGGCCGAATTGGTAGAAGTTTGGGATGTTTCGTCACGGAGCCAAAAAATAACGCCAAAATAATCCGTTGGTGCCGTAACGGCGTTCGAATTTTCGTTTTAGGTAAAAATTCCTAGAGGATCTTCATTAATCGATCCTTTTTAGGTATTTTTAGTGCATGAAAACTACCCTTGCTGACGGAACACCTATTCACTGTATTCAAAAACCCGAAGCCCGAATGCTCGACCATCATGTGGATGGTTATCTGCAACATGGTATACAAATTAATGCTTCGGATGTAGTATTCGATGTGGGTGCAAACGTGGGCGTATTTGGTGTAAGAGCCCTTCAAAAAGCAGAAAATGTTCGGGTATTTTGTTTTGAGCCGATCCCCGAAATTGCTGAGGCTTTGCGCGCCAACGCTAAACTGCACGGTGATGGCCGAATGATTGTACTTCAGGAAGGTGTTTCTTCCGAACCCGGCGAAGCGAGTTTCACCTATTTTCCCAATGCCCCGGCTCTTTCTACCTCTCACCCCGAACAATGGGATAATAATCCAGGGGCCTTTAAAGAAGCCGTTAAAAGCACGATGAAAAACCCTCCCCACAGCATGCGTTGGATGCGATGGATTCCTACCGCTTTTTCTGGTCTTATTGCACGGCATCTGGTCAAGGGGCGACATGAAGTAAACTGCAAATTAACGACCATTGCACAAGTTATCCATACCTATCAACTGGAGCGTATCGATTTAATGAAGATTGATTGCGAGGGTGCCGAATGGGATACTTTATTGGGAATTGGTGATGAAAATTGGAGCAAGATAAAATCCTTCGTGATTGAGGTTCATGATGACAACGGAAGGTTAGATGCTGTTAAAAAGTTGTTGCTGGACCGAGGATTTTCGCGTCAGGTAGTAGAACAAGAAGCTGGATTAGAGAATTCAAAAATGTACAATTTATTTGCTTTACGATGAATGCGTTAAGTTTTAGCCTTTGGATCATTGGATTACTGCTCGTGAACAACCTATTAGGATTGATTTATTCCCTGATTATCCTGTACACGGATTGGTTGAAGAAGTACCGAATACAAGATAAAAAATATCAAAAAGGCATTTTTTATAAGCGTATGCCCCTGTATTTGTTCAATTTTTCGGTGCTTTTAATCTTGGCAGGATTTGGGTCCTATGTGATCTTCCCATGGCTTTCCACGGATTCTGGAGCATGGTGGATATTGGTTTTACAAGTGCTCGGAATTTTTTTAGTTGAGGATGTATATTTCTATTTCTACCACCGCTTGCTGCATGTTAATAAATTTTTGTTGGTTAAAATACATGCGATTCATCACCGCGCTAGCCCTCCATTTCCGCTAGAATACCTTTACAACCATCCTTTGGAATGGATGTTAGGTTTTATAGGGCCCGTCATTGGTTTTATCGTTATTGGCTTGATTTCCCCCATTTCGATTGCTACCGTTTTAATTTTTGGTGCAATTCGCAATTTGCGAGAAATCCATTTGCATTCGGATTTGAACTTACCCATCCTGAGTAAAATCCCTTTAATTTCTAAAACGAAGCACCACGATGATCACCATTCCATGTTGGATGGCAACTATTCTTCCATTTTTGTTTGGTGGGATCGAGTATTCAAAACAGAACTAAAAGATTGAATTTTGTTTTTTAAATTTAAAATGTGAAATCATGCAACTCGTATTTTTAATATCATCCATTACAGCAGCTTTTTTTGCGAATTTTCATTCTATACAAAGCCTTGAGGAAGGAACCGCTGTTAAAACGTTTTCTCTAACAGTTACTGTTAAAGAAGTGAGCGATACCAGTGGGATGATGGAATTTGGCTTGTACAATAATGCGAAGGTATTTACCCAAGTCGGAAAAACGTTTAAAAAAATCCGCACAAGAATTGATTCAGATTCAGTTACGGTAACTTTTACCGGACTGCCAGAGGGATCCTATGCCGTATGCATCTACCACGATGCGAACAACAACGATGAATGCGACAAGAATTTTTTTGGTGTTCCAACCGAAGGATACGGTTTTTCGAACAACATTCGACCTACTATTTCAGTGCCAGCCTTTTCGGAATGTTCCCTTTACCTGAAAGAAGATAAACACATAACCATAACGCCGATATATTAAGTACACTTCTGTAAAAACCCTTCGCACATGAATTGCTCCCTGCTTATTTTTTCTCTTTGGATTTCGATGGCTTTTTACAGCCAAACCAGTGGTTCCAAAATCATTATCATTAATAATACGGACACCACCCGCCTTAGTATTAACGCGGACGATATTGATTCAGTATTATCTTCGCATTTGAAATCCATTCATATTCTCAGCGATGAGGAATTTGAAGGTTTTAAAGATGTTCAGGTGGAGTTGCTCTTGGATTCTTTGATTTCTTCGATGGATCAATCGGTGATTCTTCGACGGGAGGGTTTGGATTCTGCCCGAATTAATACATCAGATAGCCGTGTGGTCATTATCAATAAACAATTGAAAAAAGGCACAGGAAAGCCTAAAATTGTTCTTGAAAAGGAAATTTCCATTGGAAAGGAAAGCAACGAGCCTTGGCTATTAGAGGAAAAAAATGACCCAGAAAATAAGTGGTCGGTTTTTGAAAGTGAACACGCATCATGGGCTGGTTTTGGTATCGGAATCAACGGTTTTATGAATGCCAATGACCGTTTTGCACAAGAAGTTGATGCTCCATTTCTTGTTCTCGATTACGCTAAAAGCATTAATTTTCAGTTCAATGTTGTCGAAAAGAGATTTCCAATTTACCGCGAGTATGTTGGTGTAACAACTGGATTAGGCTTTCAATGGAATCGCTACGGTTTAGAGAAGAACGTCGATGTTCTATCGAATCAGGATTCCATTTATGCAAGTGTTAATAATGCAAAATTGTATCAGAAAAATGTTCTTCGTTCTACGTACCTTCAAATCCCCTTACTTCTGGAGTTGAACTCTAACAGCGTTGAGGAAAAATCCTGGCATTTAACCTTGGGGGTTGTAGGAGGAATACGCATAGGTTCAAGCTGGAAAACGAAATGGGAAGAATCAGGAAAGCCATTGAAAGCGAAGACAAAAGATGATTTTAATTTTAATTCCATTTCAGCCAATGCCTATGCACAAGTAGGTTATGGAAATCTTGGGTTGTTTGTCCAGTATGGTTTAATGGACGTGTTTAAAGCAAGTAAAGGTCCCGTTTTGAGTCCTATTTCAGGGGGTATTTGTTTTAATTTTTAGCCGTGAATGGTTTCTGATTTACCATATTTTTCCATGAGTTCTGCTTCGAATTCTAAGAAATCATTCCAGCATTGTTCCACATCAACTCCTTTTCCATATTTCCGCGCAAAGCCCAAAAAAGTGGTATAATGGCGCGCTTCACTTTCCATTAATGAACGGTAGAATAACCGTAAGTCTTCTTCAGGCAATTCTTCCGAAAGAATCTTAAAGCGCTCACAACTTCTGGCTTCAACCATCGCGGCAAATAGCATTTTATTGACAAATTGGCCCTGAGGAGAACTGTTGGTTTTATTCCTGCGCAAATATTCCGATAAATCATTGACATAAGGGTCTTTTCGTTCGAATCCTAAGGTCAATCCCTTGGCTAAAATGAGTTCATGAACCATGTGGAAATGGGTCATTTCCTCCTGACAAATTTCGGTCATCGCTTTTACCAAATCGGGATACATGGGATATTGTACAATCACTGAAATTGCATTGCTAGCGGCCTTTTGTTCGCAGAAGGCATGATCGGTTAAAATTTCCTGTAAATTTTTAGTAGCGACGTTCACCCATCGTGGATCAGTGGCCATTTTTAATCCTAACATAGCCGTTTTTTCTACAAAAATAGAAGCTTAACGTTTTTATTTCCAAGGTTTCTTACTTTTATCTATGAAAATTTTTAACCGAAGAAATTTTGTCAAGTCGGGGATTTCATTAGCTGCTACCGCCTTTTATCCCTTTGAGGCATTTCACGCCCCATCAAGGGAATATCAACAAGTTGAGAATGTGGCACCCCTCATTCCTGATCGGCTAAAACCCGGGGATCTTGTCGCAATTATGGGAATAGCTGGAGCACTTAGGGACGAAAAGGTACTTGTTGAATTTAAGGTTTTTCTCGAACGCATCGGTTTTCGGGTACTTGTTGGGGAAACGGCTTCCAAGTTCTATGGATACCTGTCTGGCACCGACGATGAGCGGGTAGAAGAGTTTAATCAACTTGTGGCGAATCCAGAAGTGAAGGCGATTTTTTTCACCAAAGGCGGTTGGGGTAGTGCACGCATTTTGGATAAAATTAACTTCGATGTGATTCGCAAAAACCCAAAGATTTTGGTTGGATTTAGTGACCTTACCAGTTTGTTAACCGCTGTTAATTCCATGACAGGGTTAATTACCTTTCATGGCCCCTTAGGTAATTCCAGTTGGCAGGGAACGTCGTTGAGCTCCTTGCTAGGTTTAGTGTGTCAAGCTCGCTGCGACTTAGATTTCCATGCGGCCCCTCAAATCCAAGGGCTGAAAACGCTGCGTTCGGGCTATGGTGAAGGGCCTTTAATTGGTGGCAATTTAAGTGTGTTTTGTTCCCTTTTAGGGACCCCTTATTTTCCAAATTGTAAGGATAAAATTCTGTTTTTGGAAGAGGTTCACGAGGAACCTTACAGCATCGATCGAATGCTGAATTCTTTAAGATTAGCAGGTGTTTTTAGCGAGCTTGCTGGTGTGGTTTTTGGACAATTTAAAGACTGCAATTCAGAGAATCCTTCTATTTCTTTTTCCCTCGAAGAAGTCGTTGAACAATTGATGAATCACCTCAGAATTCCAGTGTTGTGGGGCGCTTCTTTTGGTCATGTTAAATACAATTCCACGATTCCGGTGGGCGCATTTGCCAGGCTTGATGCCGACCAACAAACCTTAATTCTTCTTCAACCTTCGGTGCGTTGACTTCGCCGTTCAGGAGGATATTTGTATTTTTGTTTCCGTGAATAAAGACCTTCTTTTAAAAGCTTTTCGCTACATGTGCAACGCAAAGCACATTTCGGAGATTTTGGAAATCAATCGGGAGCTTACCTCTAAATACGTCCATGCTTGTTCCAGAGGGCATGAAGCCGTTCAAATTGCGTTGGGTATGCAACTGGAACCACGGGATTGGGTTTCTCCTTATTACCGTGACGACAGCATTCTATTAAGCATTGGAATGACTCCCGAAGATCTTTTCATGCAGGTGTTTGCGAAAAAGCAGGATCCCTTTTCAGGAGGCAGAACCTATTATTCGCATCCATCGCTGAATGA
>JACCDP010272898.1_pt1 | contig 19879 bp, 37 predicted proteins | sample 7445841 | NCBI WGS metagenome assembly JACCDP01 (sample SAMN15323441, study PRJNA562643) | freshwater metagenome | isolation source: river surface water | place: USA:Blue River Watershed | collected 2017-08-17
GCCAGATTCCACAATTCAAGATTAATCTTATTTGTTGCCATTATGTTTTGAAGCCCTCTAAGTTTTGTTCTTCTACCTGACATTGATGTCATTTCAACACCACCTCTAATATATTTCTCTTGTAATGTATTAAATATTTGCCACATAGAATCACCATCATCCTCCGTTCTGTTTGGTGTTAATAACCCCAAGATTTCCATTTCATTTAATACTTTTTTATCGCCGAATCTTATTTCACTTGAACGTCTAACAAAGTCTATTTTTTGTTCAGTTGTTAATGTTGTTTCCATCATTTTGGTAACAGATGATTCAATCATTGGTAATTGTCCTGCAAATGAATCAGTTAAACGTTTAACATCATCAATATCAAAACTCATATGTCTAACTTTCATTGATTGTGCAATTGATGTTGGAACTGTCAAACCATTTGAACATACTAAACGGTGTAACCCAGCACTTACTTGGAATGTTGCCGTACCATTATGTGAATTTTTAATTATTGCTTCAAACAATGTATCACCAACTTTTGGTAGTTCACCATTACGGAATCTGATTTCGTGTGTTGAATGTAATCCTTTACCTGTTTGTCTTGCCGATGCGATATTCCACCCAGCTTTATCAAATGATTCAATGATATCTATTGTTGGTACAAATACATATCTATCTGAAACTGATGGTGAAGGTGAAGTTGCAAATACTGAAGGTACACTGTTTTTAAGTTGGTCAATTGTCATCATTTTGTTTATGTTTTTGATTAGATTACAAATATAAAAACTTTTTAGATAACAACCAAATTTAATCTTTACTTTTTAATAATATTTCCAAATGTATGTGATCCGATATCTATTTTTTTAACCCATATGGTATCATTTTTTGGGTCATTTTTAGCCCAATATGGTTTTGGACCTGTATAATAATATTTTGAACCACCAGTTACATCACTAATTGATGAAATGTTTTTTGCAATCTTTATTGCATTATCCAACTGATTATGTTTTTTAACTTTATATATATCAATCACATGATTAATCGGTTTACCATTCACCGTATGTGAATTCCACATTGAGAATTGTTTTTTTGCTAATGCTTGTTCTTCAGGTGTTGATCCATAACCCAAAAAATTAGATTTTGATCTATTTTTTAATACACAGGCAACCGCATACATTGCATCATATGCATTACTTTCACCACCAGCTTCACCAATTAAAGTTGTTACTATAATTTTATTTGCCCTTGATAAACTATCAAAGCTATTGTTTGATTTTTTTGGTGTTGTATTTTGTTTTGATGTTGTTAATAATTCTAATGTTTTTTTACCTATTTCGGTTCCTTCAACTTGGGATGGGTTCCATAACTTCTGTACTGCTTTTTGTGTTTTGTCACCATAATACCCATTTGATGTAGTTTTATCCAATAACCCCTTGTTTTGTAACAACGTTTGAATTTTAACAATAGCCGAATTTGGGTTTGAATTACAATAACCCTTTTTAATTTTTTTGCCATTTTTTAAATCATCCAATGTAACCAATGGGTTAGTTTTAACACCACTTGGGCATGGATTATTTGATTCAATTAATATATTATATTGTTCTTCTGTTATTATTATCTTCATATCTTTATTTTAAATTGTATACCTCATCCAACCTTCAGTACCTTTGATTACAGAATAGCTCGTTGTGACTCCCCTTAAATTGTAGACCTCATCCAACAAATATATACCCTGCAGTAAACGCGCAAATTGTTGTGACCCCCCTTAAATTGTAGACCTCATCCAACCATTTCTTCGTTAACGCCTGTGTTTGCACATAATTCAGTCCAAAATTAGAACTTAAAAATGTCCAAATTTCATCATAATTTATATAAACTTCTTCATTTTTTGTGTTGTAAACCATAAGGTTATAATTTGGTTTATACCGGAATAAAATCCAATCTTCAATTTCTTCGGATTGAACTTGTTCCAAGTTATCAAATAAATGAAGAAAGTCCATCGGACTATTTATATTTAATAATTGGCAAAATATATCAAAGTCACCAACCATACTTACAGTATCTTCAACACCACTTTCTTTAATGTTATTCAATAAACTTTGTTTTAAAGTATCTTCTTTAATTAGTTTATATTGTTCTTCTGTTATTAATATCTTCATACTTGTTCACACGCAATTATAATACCATATTTATTAGGTATATTCAGTTTATTGTTTAAATAATCATAAACAGAATCACTTAAAAATGTGTCAAAATCATGAGTATCATATTCTAAATTACTATACACATCAGAAATATCCATACCAGGTATTAATTCCACTTCCCCCATTTCATTCACATCTTCATAATCCACAACACCATTAATGATTGAATATCGTATTTCAACATAATTTCTATCATAATCAATAATGTCATTAATAAAAATATTCATATTTAAATTAAACATTCCTGTTATGTTTAATTCATCATGTAATATTTCATCTTTTAATCGTTGGATAATATTTTTATATCCTCCATTATATTCGTTCCATATACTTCTTATTTCTTCAGTAGCATAATCATCATTTTTATTTTTACCGAACATACTAAAAATAAAATCGTCAATAGACGGTTCTTCACCTTCTTTTTTTTGTTTGTCCCATAAACTAAACAAAAAATCTTTAATGTTACTTTTTTTTAATTTTTTATATTGTTCTTCTGTTATTATGATCTTCATATTTTACACAAAACTTTTTGTTTATCTTTATATGGTACATTCATTTCATGTTTTAATAATTCATCTTCATTTTTAAATGTATATGTTGTTATTTGATTAAAATCAGGATTAATTCTAAATCTTATAGACAACCTTCTTTCATCACAACCCCTTTGTCCTTTATTTGACCAATATAATTCAATAAACTCACTTGGAACTATTACATTATTATCATAGATAATTCCTGACATTTTATCTTTAACCTTTTTTAGGTAGTTATCAGCATCTTTATTACTATTTAACCATAAAAATAATTCATCTATTAATTGGTTGTATAAATCAATATATCCTTCTTTATATTCTAATATCGCACTTTCTTTAAAAATACTAAAAAACTCAGACAAATAACTATCAATAAATGGATCCATTTTTTTAACCTCAAAACTTTCACCACGTTTAAATATAACATCACCATCATAAGTTAAGTCCCTATTTAATTCAATATCCGCTTTAATATAATATGTACCATTTGTTAATGATTGTGTAATACATTTTTTTATACCATCAAGAACTATTTCCAACGTCTTATCCTCAGATTTAATCTGTGTTAATATTGTAAATAATCGTTCCTTGGCGTCATCACCACATCTATAATTTAACATCAATTTTGTTGGTTGTGGTTTAAAATGTTTCCCGACAAACGATTTCTCATAACTTGTATACTCCAATTCCTTTGCCATATCCACCAACCCTTGGACATCAGTTACAATATTTTTTGCATTTTTTTGTTTTTGAAGTATCCTCTTTGTTTCCGTTTCATCATACTCACTATTACTAATAAAATCAGAAATAAGATTTAAAAAGTTAACAGTTCTATTATAATCCTTTAACGATAAATCAACAATGATTGGAAATAAACCCACATTATTAAACCTGAAATATTTATCCATAATTTCAATAGCATCGTTTAATTTCTTATTATCATCTTCAGTTAATTCATTAGATAAATCATATAAACGACAAAAAGGTCCACCTTCTTTTTGATTTAAACATAACTTATGAATTTTTGATTCATATTTTTTTAATCGTTCTTCAATAACCTTTAATTGTTCTTCTGTAATGATTATTTCTAAACGTTTTGATTCATTCTGTCTATCTTTTTTAGGTTTACCTTTATCTGGTATATCTTGTGTTTTTGGTATAAAATCAACACCTATCTTTTTACCAAATATCACCAAAAAAGGTGTTAATGGAATCGGTAATGGAATCAATGCAACTATAATTAATACAATATTTTTAACTAAATCAGATGATTGACTTCTTATAAAATCTTTATCTTCTTCATTTAAATCAAACTCCCGTTTCTTACCGTATGACTTTATTGCATGTGTTAATATCCTAACAAGTGCCCTTGTTTCTTTTACTTCAGATTTTGCCTTAATTTTAAATGTATTAATCTTAGATAATACCTTTTTTATTATTGAATCATCTGAACTTTCTTCCATTATAATATCCTTTTTTTTAAATTCCATTTAATATAAATACAAAAAAAACAAAAAAAGTCAGGCGTAAACCCGACTTAAAAAATATTATTTTAAAAAACTTTTAAAGACCATATATTGTTGCCTTATCACCCAATAATATAATCGCTTCTTTTACTGCTTCATCCTTGGTGTTAAAATTCCCCTTAACCATCTTTTTAGCATGCAAAATATTATATGTCGTTGATGATACATCAGGTTTATTGAAGTTGAATTTTGACTCCTTTTTTGGTTTAAATGTGTCCTTAGCGTAGATATCGTAAAAACCAACTTTACAAATGAATCTACCTTTGTTACCCGTTTTTGTTCCCATAATTTTTAATAGTTGTTTTTATTGTTTATTTAATTTTGTTAAAAATAAAGTCATAATATGGTTCAATTTTAATATCATCATAAAGCCCCATATCACCTAAAATCTTTAATAATTCGTTTGATATTTCAAATCTTATTTCATTTGGTATATTATACATTTCACCAAATTCATTTTTTACACTCATATGTAACACAAAAATAGGTCTTTTTAAGAAAGTAGTCGTTCTTGTAGTTATTTCATCTAAATTGAATTTTAATGGGATATATTCACCAAATGTTGGTGACAAAATTGATAAAATCTTTACTGCCACATTTATATCTTTTTTATTTAAATTAGGTTTAACATCTTCATTAATTTTACCTTTACATTCCTTTACATATTCCCAATACATGTCAATAGCAACACTACTATAATCAAAAACAGTGTCCCATATTTCATCCATTATATCTTCATACATCCTTTCTTGTTGTAGGTTATTTCTTGTTCCCTCATCACTAATAAATACCACTTTTACACTCGGTGCTTCAAAACGTCGTTTATTCTCCACATCTGTCCGTTCAAAACTATCTTCAACCAAAATATCACAAATAATATCTTCATATTGTGGAAGTATTAAATTGTTAATGATTTGTTTAATTAACTCCTTATATGATACTTCTTTTGATTCATTTATACGTTTCTTCCTTCCTTGACAATGTGCTCGCTGGGAAAACCCTTTTGGATTATTACAATCAATACTTCTTTTGTATTTATTACTCCACTTCTCTTTTACTTCTTCTTTGGTGTTATAGTTCTTCCAAAATAATTCCAGTTCATCTAAATTATAATCGTTTAACTTCTGATCATATCCACACATATGACATAAATAAGAGTGTGAATCTTCTTTATCAACGTCCCAATTATGTTCACATCTTTTACAAATCACATTTGTTTCATTTAATGTTTTATATTGTTCTTCTGTTATTAATATCTTCATATCTTTATTTTAAATTGTATAGCTTACCCAATCCACTGGAAAAGTAATCCATGCCATTGAGTTGTGATCCCCCTTAATTTGTAGACATCACCCAACCATTCCTTCGTTAATCCTTGTATTACCTGAAGATTCAGTCCAAACTTGTCTTCCAAAAATGACCATATTTCATGATAATTTATGTAAACAATTTCATTTTTTTTATTGTAAACCATAAAATTATAATTTGGTTTATACCGGAATAAAATCAAATGTCCTTTCTCTTTTGATTGAACTTGTTCCAAGTCATCAAATAAATGTAAGAAATCCGTAGGACTATTTATATTTAATAATAGACAAAGGTTGTTAAAATCACCCACCATATTAACAGTATCATTAACACCAAATTCTTTAATGCTGTCAATTAAACTTTGTTTTAATGAATCCTCTTTAATTAGTTTATATTGTTCTTCTGTTATTAATATCTTCATGCCTCAACGTATGCTAATCTAACATCTATTTTTATTCCTGTTTTTTTGGTTATTTCTTCGTATAATATATCATCAATAAGGTTTCTTATTTCTTCATCTATTTCCCACCAAAAATCTCTATATACTAAATCCCTTAATAAATAAGTTTCATCGTCGGTCATCAAAGTCACTTTACCATCATTTTGAATTTTAATTCCACAATCAATTTCATTCAATTCTTTATATTCTTTGTAATTATCAATTGCGGTAAATCTAAAATCATATCCCCCACTAAAATCATAATTATTTGTATCATAAGTTTGGTGTAAGAGATCAATAGCAGTTACAACTACTTTATCCCACCCACCTAAAAATTCAGTAAACCAAGAAAATAATTCTTCTCTTTCGTTATATTTTGTGATATTCATGTATTGTAATATTGATAAATCCAATTCAGGTATATTACCACTATCAATATCATTTTGCCAAAAATTAAAACACAATTTTTTTACAATATCCAAATGACTATTCTCTAGTAAAAACTTATGTTGATCTTCAGTTATTATTATCTTCATATATAATGACTAAAAATTTCGTTTATATACTTCTTTGTTAATGACCAATCAGGATAATCAGGTACACTAAAATCAAGCCATTCAATTTCATTATCTTCCATCAACTGTGTCATTACACCTATCAATTCACCATAATATTCTAAATATTGTTCACTCCATTCTGGTTGTATGTTATTTTTTAAAAAATCATAAATAATACCACCAAAATCATTTATTTTTAAATATTCAACATTATATGTTTTACCATCATAACGTGTTTTAGTTTCATATTGAAAGTCATTTTTATCAAAATAAGTTCCAAGTTCACTCCAAACATCATTATATATTTCATCAGTATAAGCAGTATTATAAGCATTACTATGAATGCTATACAATTCTAGTTTTAAATAATCAAGATCATTTTTTAACATTTCTGTCATTGCACCATTATCGTCAATCAAACCCATAACATTGTCACTTGTTAATTTAAAAAAACCTTCAGTTCCTTGTTCTTCTGATAAGTCATAAAAAAATTGATCTTCATAATCGTCAAGTGATATTTCTTGGTTACCAATATTTTTTATGATATAATGTGCTAAAATATTTTTATTACCTTCATCTAACACACTTATCACATCATCATAAATGTCATTTGTGGTTTCACTGAAAGGTTCAAAATAATCTTCACCCAATACAGATTCTGCAATATCACGAGCACCATATCTATAACTTTGTTTAAATAATTTTGCTAATTCTTCCCTACCATTTAAATGTAAGTAATAATTACCACCCCTTGGATAAACATCTGTTACTATGTTATCGCAAATATAATTTAGTGTTTCTTCTCTATTATATTTTAAGTTCTCTAATAAAAATATATTTTTAAAATCCTCATCTATATCTTTATAATTTAAACTATTTCCAAGATTATATTTATTCAAATAATTAAAAAATAACCCAAAATCAAAATTAAAGTATGCACCAACCTCGTTCCAATTTCCGTCATTGAATTCATCTAATAAGTGTTTTGCAGCGTCTAAACTCATTTTTTAAATTTTACTGGTGGTTCTTCAAACTGAACCGTATCTTTATCCAAGATAACATATTTACCTTGTGTGTTTTTAAATATATAAATATCATCTTGACTATCAGAAGCAAAAATAAAATAATCAACCGGTTTTTTATCCAATCCAGTAATATTATAACTTTTAATTTTATGGTGTCCGTTTGGTAGTTTTTGATAATCATTAAATGGTTTAACTTGAAACTTCGCTTCCTTATTATTAGTTTTATTTACCATTATAAAATCAACACCTTCCCTATCTGTTTTAGACCCAGGAACCGATCTACCTTTTAATACCCAATTAGGTAAATTTTTTAAAAGTATCGTTATATAGTCATAAGCCTTTCTTTCATTTAATTCACCATTATATAGTGATTGGGTATTAATATCAATTAAATCATCTAATATATTACCACTTTTAAAAATCTTATATCTATTTTTTGACATCCAAGAAATAAAATCATCTAAAACTTCTGTGTTGTTCATAATGTTTCCTGTTTCCTTCTCATAAAGTTTAACAATATAACTTCTAACCTTTGGATTGGTATCAAAATAATTTAGAATTGACCAATCACCACCTTCTGGATCATAATCGGTTAATCCTTTTTTATTTAATAAATCATAAACAGTGTATACACCAACAACTCCGCCACCAAGAACACCAGGACCTCTACTCTTATCATCATCCCAATTTGACTTATATAAATCTTTTAAAATGAAATATACCTTTTCTTTAAACTTTTTTGTAAATTCAGTTGAATTTAAATTAATTGGTGTACCAGTACTGAATAATGTTGGTTGTTCATCTTGTTCAACTAACATTAATTTTTTAATTCTATTAATATCCTCTTTTAATTGTTCTTTCATTTTTTTGGTAATATGAAATTTAAAAAAGCACGTATTGTTTTAAGTACCGTTTGTCTTGTTGTGTTTAATGAACTAACATCATATTCATCTGTGTATTTACCTGCATCTTCAAGCAAATTTAAAATGACACGTTCCATTTGTTTTTTATTATTAAATGAACTAAATGAATGTTCAGGAAACCCTTCAAAAGTAACAACACTAAGATTTATTGGATATTCATCATCACCTAATTTTTTAAGTTCAACTTTATAACGTCTTAATAAAAAATTAAGCATCCCTCTATCAATTTCATTATATTGATTAGAAATATCTTGTCGTTCTGATTCAGTTAAAAAAAATCTACCCATAACAATAAATACTTAGTCATTTAAAATTGGAAACTCATCCAACACCTCATTAATAGGTAAATTTACTGATATATTCTCAGAACGCAATAATTTAAATAGATTTTTTGTTTTATCTTCACGAATTAAACCCAAAAATAACTTGGATAAATCGTTTTGGAAATCTTTATGGTAATATTGAACCCCTGTAATTTGTTCAATCTTCCCCCATACAAGAAGGATATTAACCTCACCTGACTTACCTAAAGGAATTAATGATTTTGATTCATTTAACCCATCCAATTCATCATGAAGGATTAAATTTTTAAACTTTGGTTCATATGTGACACAATAATAACTTTTAACATATGTTTTTATTGCACCTGTTATGTCCATTTTTTTTAATCCACTATTTTTATTTCACCATTATTCATTGTTACTGATATCGCACCTTCTTTTTGTTTTAACACAGACAAAAAGGTATCATCCAAGTTCATAGCATCAGGCATCATAACAACTTTATGTCTCTTTGTCATAGATGTAACAGGTTGTTGAATGATTTTTATTTGTTCTTCATTTTTACACTCCACTAACGTTGGATATAATTCGTTAACGGACACAACCGCATGATCACCAATTTTAACATCTTCATCTATTGTAAGATAAGGTTTATCGTTAATTAAAAATATTTTAAACTTGTCCATCATTTTTAAATTTTAAAAATGTTTTTATATTATTTGATTCATCTTTGATTTCAACAATTGGGCTCCATTCACCTTTAAATGTTAAACCACGTACCGGTCTATTGTCGATCCAAACATACTCGCAGTCATTGTTTATACATCTTGGTTTATCCATCATCAAACCGTGATATTTAAATCCGTGTTTGTCCAACCATTCTATTGTAACCTTTCTGTCTTTTGATTCCCTTGCAGTAAAAAAAACAATAGTATTACCATCATCATATAATTTATTTATTTCTTCCTTTGAACCTAGTATTGGTTTTGCTACAGAATAAAGGTGTGAATCCTCATTTTTTATATCATCGCAGATAGTTCCATCCACGTCAATCATATACACTCTATTGTTATTCATATTCATTTTTTACGATAAATATACCTCCAATTATAATTATTACATCGTTCACAAGTTCCATCGGTACTTAATTCATCATCATATTCAAAGTCATCTGATAGATTACAAATAATTTCACCAATTTTATACCAATCAGATATATTGATGTCATTTCTTAAATCTAACATCTTTGTTAATAATTTAACCTTTAAATCATCAATTATTTTTGGGTCTCTGTTATCATATTCGTGTACAAATAATGATTCACCATCAACCAACACATCAGGACCAAAACAATCTTCAACCAATATTATTTCCTTCATATATCTAAATTATTATTATATTTCATATTCAAAATATAATCCATTAGATTTTTAATTAAAGTATCTGCATCTATTTTTTTATATAATTCAGGATAACGTTCTTCCAATATTTTGTTATCTTCATAATCTTTACAACTTATAAGTATATCCCTTAACATATTATTAAGGATATGTTCTTTATCGTAGTTATCCTTAATACGTTTGTCCATCACCTCACCTTCAAGTTCTTGACAATATTCAATTAACTTCACCACCGGATGTAAACCCATTAAATGCTCGTTATCTTTGAATAACTGTCTTATGTTTATCATTTTAAAAAGTTTATAATCTTATCTTTTATTCCTGATTGTTTGATTCCTTGTTGTTGTTTTGGTGTTATTACAAAATTAGTCAACCCCACATTTGAATTACCTAAAACATTACCAAACTTACCCGACATATCAAGATCATCAACTGCAACCCAATGTGTTACTTCTGGATGATTATTCAACCAATGTTTGATTTCCATAGTCCTTTCATATTCAAGGTTTGCAAAATTTCTTAATCTTTGCCATTCCTTTGGATAAAGTTCATTAAACATTCCAGTAACATCTATTGGTCTTTTTATAATACCTTGACTTATGTAGTAATCACCAAGTTCTTCAAGATTTGCATTATATCTCCAATCAGATGATACAACAATTTCAGCTTCAGTTTCTTCAAGGATTGAATTTAACACTTTGATTGCTTTGGTGTCAAAGTTATCCAATCTACAATCAAGTGGTCTATCCTCAAATTTAGTATTTGGGTTTTTTTTATGGTATTTCTTCCATTTGGTTATTCTACTACCCCAATTATTTGAAAGACATATCACTCCGTCATGGTCAAGAAATATTATCTTCATGGTTTCTTATTTAATAGTTCCAAACATCTTTCTTTCCATTCAGAATGATTAATGTTTAATGGTTTACAACTTATTTTACTTTCCATAATCATTAACAATTCGTGCTCATCATCATCCAAATGAAACAAAAAATCCCTACCAGTTAAATAAACAACTTTATCAACTAAATCCGTAAATATTATTCTATTTCTTGGTATTTTACATTCATCGGCAACTTCAAACAAATATTCATTTTGTTTCTCTACCCACCACCATGCCTTTTTTTTGGCTGATTCTGTAGAACTTCTAGAAGTCACTAACCACACATCAACACCCTTATTAATTAGTTCTTTAACAAAATCTTGTACATCATTACGGGTTAACACCCCATCAAAATCAAAACTTACCTTCATTTATCATAAATATATTTATTTTATTTCAAATGCGGCTCTTATCGGTCTTTTTAATTTAATTGAATCTTCAAGATTACCAACAACTACACCATCTTTAATCGTAAAAGCATGTCCCTTGACAACTACAAAGTACGAACCTTTTGGATTCTGTTTTACAAACGTACCTACCGTCATTTGTCTTTTAACCATTTCACCTTTTACCTTTACCTGATAATCCAATGTGAATGGTGAAACCATACTCTTTGATGGTACACCTAAAGGATAAACTTTTTTACCATTTACTTCTATTGATTCGTCATGAAGTCTACACATTTTGGATATCGTAAAAAAAGTACCACATCTTGGTTTCCTTTTAAATTCATTCTCAACAAATTTGTGAGCAAAATCATATGTTACCCCAAAAGACGAAGCAAATGCCCTTACTACACAATCATTTGTTTCTCGTTTTGCAATAACTGATTCTCTATAACCTATTATCGCACTTCCTGTTGATTCGTATGGTAATGTGTGTTTCATATCCCAAAGATACAAAAACTTTTTTGATAACAAAAAGTAACTTAATCTATTTTTATAACTTTTTATACACCATCAAAAATTTTATTTGTGCCATTAATGCACAACACCATCCAATTATTTCATCCCATTCCTGTAAGTAAATCTGTAACATTATAATCATAAGATACAAAACAACCAAACCAATTTCAAACTTTACACCCATTTTTATATTTTTTTAAATTGTATACCTCATCCAACTAAAGCGATTTGTTGAGATGCGCACTGACTGTTGTGACTCCCCTTAAATTGTATACCTCATCCAACCCATTGCTCATCACTTTTGACATCAACGCAGTTGTGACTCCCCTTAAATTGTATACCTCATCCAACTATCTGAATTATTTACCAATCGCATTCTACGTTGTGACTCCCCTTAAATTGTATACCTCATCCAACCATTCCTTCGTTAATCCTTGTGTTTCCTGATAATTCAGTCCAAAATTAGAACGTAAAAATGACCATATTTCATAATATTCTATGTTAACAATTTCATTTTTTGTGTTGTAAACCATAAGATTATGTTTTGGTTTATACCTGAATAAAATCAAATGTCCTTTCTCTTTTGATTGAACTTGTTCCAAGTCATCAAATAAATGAAGGAAGTCCATCGGACTATTTATATTTAATAATTGACAAAATATATCAAAGTCGCCGACCATAGATATGGTATCTTTAACTCCACTTTCTTTAATGTTATCAATTAATGTAATTTCAAGTTGATTATTCATTTTTACCTTCTTTTATTTTAATTACAGAATTAATGAATGTTAATTCAAGTACAACAAGTATAACTCTACCCCACACGTTTTGAATTAACCACCACTTACTACAATCAAAATCCCAATAAATAATACTAAATATTAAGTACCAAAACACATTTAAAAATAAAAAATGTGTTATCTTTAAACCCATCGGTATATTTTTATCTAACGACATAACTATGTATTACTATAACATTTATTTCTTTATCCCCATCCATAATAACAGCCCTATCGTCTTTTATTTGGATATCCATCATTCCCAAATCTTCTTTTAATCTTTTTGCTTGAATTGATACTTCTTTTTTTGCATCATCTTCATTTTTAAAAAAACCAAAATAGGAATTACATTTATCAGTCTTATCACAAACACCAAAAATTATTTGCCTATCCATTTCTTTTATTTTTAATCTTTAAATATTCATCTTCACATAAGGTACGATACCAACCAATATCAGTTCTTAACTCACCAACATCACCAGTAACCTCACAAATTTTGTAACTATCGTCCTCAGCCCTTGCTATCCTTTTATATATTTCGTCAGAACCCTCATTAATATAGAAACGAAGTCCCCCAAACTTTTCTTTTACCTGACAAATTTGTTTGTCCCATCCAAGTTCAATCAAATCCACAATCAACTCTTTAATTAAAGGAAACCATCCATTACCACATTCAAAGAACCCACAACTTGTAATTGGTGGTCTGTCACTATAATAACCATTCTCCAATCCACCAATGGATTCTAAAAACATATTCATTTGTTCGTCTGTCATCACCATATCAAATTAGATATTATCCATATTAATATCATATTCATCAAGTATTTCATTTATCCTATCATAAACCAAATCCAAAACATCATATTGTGTGAAATCTTCACCACCATTTAATTTTGATTCAATTTCATATTCCAAACCCTTCTTTAAATTATACTTAATGTTAAATAAAGCCAACATCATATCATTAGCCTTTGTAACTCTTTTAAAGTCTAACATATCATCAGGATCCGACAAATCAAATTTTAAAATAGCCCTGCTCATATTATTTATAATTACTTTTTTTAAAGATACAACTTTTTTTGATTCAATCAATGCGAATCACCAAAATTATGTTTCTCACTTGCTATCAAATAGTCCGGATTTATAACTTTACTAACCTTATTACGTTCACCACCAACACCTTTAACCACAACACCTTCATGTGGAACCTTACCACCCAAGATAAAATTATCAAAAACATATTTATCTTGGATATCTTTACACCATAAACCACGATATAACATATCAACTTGTGGCAAATTTAAACATTTAAAATGTGCAACTTCCTTGTCATATGATTCATAAACACCATCAACCTCAACGTCAAAACCAGCAAACTTTATAGTATCCAAACCATAATCATAGTTTTTTTGTATACCAGCACCATATATTTCACCATAAATGATAAAACCCTTATCCAACTCGTCAGGTTTATATGTGTCTTTTACATGTCTCCATAAAACCTCCCTCATATCATATTTAAATGCACACTTCTCCCAAACATTCTCATCATAAAATCCTTGCGAATCAGAACCCTTCTCAACATTACGGCTACCCATAACATATTCAAACCTTGCCCATTTATTCCCAAACAACAATTTAACCCTATCAAAAATGGATAACTTGCGTTTTTTAACAATACCATATCTAGCATTTGTCCCATGTAACTTTCTAGTAATAACAACCTCATCATTACCGTTAAACATGTCAGGAACATTTTTTTGGTTGGGGAATTTATAATATATGTGGAAGTTTGGATTCTCATCATATCTAATCTTACGTCCACCAACACTCAATTGGATAGTCTTAACGGGGGGTTCATATTTTGTAATACCAAAAACCCCCATCATATCTTTACCATCATAATATTGTTCACCATAACCAGGGATATACTTGGTTGGTATTATCAAACATTCAGAATAAACACCCCTTAATTTAACAGTCCTAACTCGTTGCCCCTTACGAAGGTACCCAGTAACCCCCATTTCATCCGATAACTTCAAGGGTATTATTGCATCAGTCGTTGCAATAACAACAAAATCACCAACCATATATTCACCCTTTTTGGTAATTGCCTGCCACCCATTAACCATAACAAGTTCAATATTGTCAGCACCATTAATTTCGGTTACCGATCCAATTACACCAACGTAAGCAACACTATTTTGATTATCCATAATAACAAATATAATAATTATTTTTTAATTATTCACTATCATCATCAAAATACTTTGGTTTCATATCTCTTGGTGGTTCAAAATCCCACTTAGTGTTTTCAAATTCCTCAACCCATTCACTAACTTCTTCTCTTGTCCAAATTGGAGCAAAAGAAGGACGGTACTTAAATGGTAAATTTTTACTTTCATCCCAATCATCAAGTTGTCTTGTTACATCCTCAATAAGGTTTTTAGCCTTAGTGTGTTTAATCCACTCTCTATAATCACCCTCAGATTTGATATACATCACATCACCATAATTATAAAACTCCATTTCTGGGAATCCAAAATTTGGATTATTGGTATAAACATCAACAATACCATTATCTCCGTTGTATGAGTCACAAAGTTCCCTTAATGAATATAAACTTGTGGGTCTTTCTTCCCAAACACTACCAAACTGACGAACAGAACAGATATACAAATACCCATCTTCATATGAATGAATAAGTCCTTCAATTTTATTTCTCAAAGAAATAAGTTCGTCCATTGTTAGTTTGGTTAAATCCATTGTTTTAGTTTTTTGTGTATTTCTTAATTAAATTAAATATTTCTTTGATGTCTGTAAACTCTGAAACAGGCGAATCATTTCTTCCTGGTAAAAACATCACAGTGAATCCGTGGTTGGCTCGGAAAGTTTCTGTAACTCTTTTACCATTAATTTCTTGTATATATATCCAAGGGAAGTTTCCTGATAGTTTTATATCAATTCCTATTTTTTTAAGTCGTTCAACAAACACATCAAGTTTATTGGTACTTAGTTTTGTATTACTAATTGGGTTGGTCTCCATAGGTCCGAATTTAGTTTGTTTTGTTTCCATAACATTCAAGTTTTTTATCAGTTACATTCCACAAATCTTTTTTACCCTCCGTCATATGACAATTGTGTTTCTTACCAGTTCTATTGGCAAAACCTACAATCATATCGTTATGACGATTACGAATAAAGTGAGGACACTCTTTACAGGGTTTCTTCATTCTTACTTAATTGTGAATCAATAAACTCTTTTACATCCTTCAACTTTTCAGACTGATATTTAATTCCATTAATTACAGCCTCATATGAATGCCATTTGGTAAACATACTATCACCACTCTGAAATGTTCGTGGGTCTCTACGTTTGAAGGTGTCTTTAACTTTTGAACCCCCATACTTGATGATTTCAATATCACGATATACCCTTTTGGTTTCTTTAGTTGTCCACATAATACAAATGTATAAAAAAATCCCACACGATAAACATATGGGATTAATTTTTTTATAATTTTTTAATTATTCAAAGTAAAATTTATCAACAGGAATTCGTCTTTCCATATTGTTTTTATTTGATTTGTATGTCACACGAAGTTCAGTTTTATTTCTGAAGAAAGTAACATCCCAACCATCAATAGATTGTCCTTTTTTTAAAGGAACATAAGAATCAAGTGTTAGGTGTGCCTCATTTGTAAAGAACCAAAAACCGTTACCAAAGTCACCCATTTTTTTGAAAGTATATGTACCATCAATAGTAGAGTTAACTCCCTTGATTACAAGTTTGGTGAAGTTATTGTGTTTTCCTTCTTTCCAATCTTCTAATGTCATATCAAATCCCATATCTTATCTTGTTTGTCTTACAAAGATAAGAAATGTTTTTTGATTTTACAAATACAGTACGATTTTATCGTTTGATTTTTTGATATTGACCTTTAATTCATTAATTTCATTTGATGTTTGCCATAATTCATCACAATTGTTTTTACTTAGTGTTGCACCTTTTGTTTTGAATGTAGTACCACCAATTACATCACCATTTTTAGATAACAAATAATAATTTTCATCAATCTTCTTTAAATAACCCATCATTTTTAATAATATCTCTTAATTTTATTGCAGTTTCAAAATCTTCTTGTTCTATAGCTTGTTCCATTTCATCTTTTAAGTCATTCAATAATAATTTATTATATATTTCAACTTCACTTTCTTCAAACAACAAAAATCTATTTGAACTTGCCCAATGTACACCAGGGTATGGCATCGGTTCGTTATTATAAAATTGTTTTGTTTGTTTTGTGCTATCATTAAAACGAGCACCAATATCTATTGATTGTCTATTGTAAAATACAATAACATCAAGAACTTCATAAATCATATATTTACGTAAAACGAAATCATGCGCTGATTTATCGTTCCATGCATTATTATTAATACAAACAACCCTATCACCTTTTTTAAATGTGTAGTTTTGCATAATTAAACATCTTTAATAATGAAATATAAATACGCTAAAAATGGTATACCAATAACCAATGACATAGCAAAACCAAATAATGGATGTATTTCACATGCCGATTGAAATCCAGTACCCATACCAGGTGCTTTTTTTGTGTAGAACATAACATTCATAAATAATATTAAACACGCAATAACAATTTTAAACCCTTTTGTATTACTCATAACTCTTATCTTTTTTTATATTTATATTCAGTATCTATTGGTCTATCACCATATTTTTTGCTCATTATTTTTTGATGAGCATCCCAATTAACAATTGATTCATTTGTTTCATTTTTTGTTTCATCAGGAATTAATGCATAAACCTTTGATATTTTTTTAATCATCTTATTTGAAACATAATTAAATCGTTCACATTCATCAACAAAAAACTTAATTGGATCATTAACATATTTAAGAACCGTATTGAAGTAATTATTTGTCATTTCATCCTTCTTTTTATTTTTAAATCCGAACAATCTTGCTAACATATCAGAATCATTATCTGTATAACGCATAAACACCTCAATCCTTCTATTTGAAATATTTACATAGACTAACCTTAAAACTTCATTAATTTTATCTTTTAATGACATTCCTTCAATATCAACATCAATATGTTCCAATAGTCCATCTATATAATCTTCTTCACTTTCTAAGCGTTCCATAAAATATTCAAACGTAAAGTTATTTATTTTTTTAAGCATTAAAAAAGTTTTGTCAGATGTGATAAAATTATAAAAATCATCACGTGTTATTCCTTGTTTAACCATCCTTGTTGCCACTTCAGTTGGTCTAACACTCCCTTCAATTGAATGTGTGTAATATTCATATGATATGAATTCACTAATTGCTGGTATACCAAAATTTAAACCATCAGATGCAAATGGTACATAATCGGATATATCTTCCATCTTCTCTTTTGATTTTTTATCTTTATCAAACTTATGTTTTAATTCATGTGCTAAAGATGAAATAATACCTAAACTATCATTTTTAAATATTTCATACAAATCACTTAGTTCCCAATCTGGTGTTGATATAAAATCAATACTTAATTTAATATCATTTGTTTTTTGATTGATTTGCATCAATTCTACTTGACTAAAATCTATTTTTTGTGAATATCCCATTGATGCTAATAACATATCACCTTGGTAGTTATTCATTTCTTGTATATTAATCACCACATCAACGTCTGTTATTAATATGTCCGATATTACAAATTCCAAATTGTTAAAATTAAAATCATATGAATCGTTTTTTGTTCTAATTGACTTTATTTCATTTAAAATCATATCATATAATGTGTCAGCCACTTTAATGATATTTTTTGGTACACCAACCTCCTCACTTAAAAGTGATAATGATAGGTTATTGTATTGTTGTTCTGATATAATAATTTTTGCCATAATTATAAATATCATAATCTAAAAAAACATATCCTAAACCCTTTTTAAAGTTTAACTTCAAAACGTTTGCGCATTTGTTCAATTTTATCTTCAGGTACATTATGAACGTTTTTACCACTATGACGGGTTTCAACAATAACACTAAAAACCACATAACCATATTGTTTTGCCAATTCAAAATATGGTTCCATTTCCCATTCCCTTGTAAAGGTGTTAGATACCGCAATTTTTGGAATTGATGACATCATAGCAAATCTAACATTATTTTGACATTCATTATGGGCTTCTTTTATTTCTGAAGGAATGAAATTATAATTACCTTCGTTGTCATAAAAATAATGGTCCGCTTCAAATACATTTGAAGTTAGTTGTTTTGCAAATGTTGATTTACCTGAACCTGGTTTTCCTCTTACAATAAAAAGCACTTTATCCATAATTAATTTTTTTATATCTTTACCCCATTTTGAATTGCTTCTTCAACTAAACTATAACATCCACCATCAAAAGATTGTGTGTTTTTTACACCATTTTGGATGGTTTCTTCAATTTCATAACTATTGTCCCCACCGGCGAATAATATTTGTTTAACCCCATTTTGAATTGTATGTTTAACAGATTCTGTCCTTTTTTGTCTCCATGACTGAACTTCAATAATACCATTTTGTATGGTATCTATAACCCCTTTGGGGTGAGTATTATTATTGGGAAAGATTTTTTTAATATCTTCAATTAAAATAAACCTTGTTTCAAACCACTCTTTAATATAATCACTACCTTCGTAACAATCCATCCCAAACAAAACAACTATATCGTTAAAATGACGATAATTGAACCATAATATCCTTTCTTTTGTAAATTCAACTATCCACTTTCTTTCATTTGTAAAAATAACCCATTTACAACCAAGTTGTTCATAAATGTCCGCACCTTCTATTGATTTATCAAATTCGGAATATAATAACCTTTTAATTGATTGTTCTTTTGTCATACAACAAATATATTGACATTTTTTTAATATATCAAATATTTATAGATATGAAATTAAATGAAGATTATCGCACGTTGTTGCTAAACGAGAATATAATTAAAGACACCCTAAAAGATTTAAAAGTTAATACAGGTATATTATTTACATTTGGTACTGGTATGGGTGCACTTTTACCACCAGTAGATAGGTTATTATCGGGCTCTGGATTTCAATTTAATCAAC
>JACCDP010671427.1_pt1 | contig 19879 bp, 32 predicted proteins | sample 7445841 | NCBI WGS metagenome assembly JACCDP01 (sample SAMN15323441, study PRJNA562643) | freshwater metagenome | isolation source: river surface water | place: USA:Blue River Watershed | collected 2017-08-17
CGGACTCTGGTAGACTGTCTCTCGCAAGGTTGGGGAAGGTTGCTTTAGAGCCTCCCAAAAAAAGTTAAAAAAAAGTTTGACAGGCAAGGCAAGGTCTGGTAAGATGCTCTCACAAGGTTGGGACTGCAAGCGAGTCCGACAGACAGAAAAAAGAAAAAAAGATGTTGACACCGAAAGCAAACTAGGGTAAACTGGCAAGGCAAGACGGTCACTCACAACGCAAGACAGGGAGCAAAACATGATCCGTTCACGTCTCTTTCAAGGCAAACTGCAACAAGAGATCGAAGTCCGCTTCTCCGATGCGCGTGGTTATCTGAACAACAAGCGCATGGCACAGGTTGGAGAACGTGTCGATGTGCTGGAACAAAAGGGAGATGACTACGTTATCGCTGTTTCGACGATGGGTGGTTACGATGATGTGGATGTTGTGATTGTTCCCACCAGTTTCGTCAAGCATTGCCGGGCCAGCCGTCGCTAGAAGCAAAACATCTCACATTCTCTCACACGGAGCAAAAACAATGCAGAATGCCTTTGATAAGCACACAGAGATTGAGAAAGACGGAATGATCCTGCACATTCACACGTTCCAACATGAACCCGCTGGACTTTCACAGCCTTTCGGAACACTTGTTTGGTTGCGCCCTGTCGGAAACTACCGATACCTTGCAGGTGATGTGCGAGTCGGATTCCACATGATCGGTGGAGAGAATGCAAAGGAAAAGATGCTGGAATGGCACAGCATGTGGGAGAATGGCACGATTGATCAAAACAGCGACATCGATGTGCGTGTTCCCACAAAAAAGTCTGATGTTCGCAAGATCATCGAGTATAACGACAAGGTTCGTGCTGGATTGAAGCCCCGTCGCCTGACAGCCGCTCGTTATCTCTAACATTCAGCCTCTCACACAAAACGGAGAATAAAACCATGCGAAAAGTGACTGCACAGATTCTTAAGGCTTTCAACGAAGGAAAGTGCAAGACTGTCGGAAACACGTTCTGCACGCAGGATGCTGTGTACCTTCACGGCAACAAGATCGTCAAGCGTGAGAATGGCAAGGTTTTCATCTCGATTCGCGGTTGGAACACTCAAGTTACACGCGAAAGGCTCAATGCGTTCACAAACAAGCGAGTTTCCACCAAAAACTGGCAGTTGATGTTGGACGGTCAGCCGTGGGATGGAGATTGGACGGAAGCCTAGCAAAACAGGAAATGCTGTGAATATGCTAGAAAAAGTCCAGCCGCCCTTTTTTGCCCCTGCCATGAAAAAAGATGTTGACAGCGGTTGCAGTCTCTGGTAGACTGTCTCTCGAAAGGTTGGGGATGGGTTGCAAGCGAACCGTCCGACAGACAAAAAAAGATCTTGACAGGCTCTGACGGTTCTGGTAAGATGCTCTCACACAACGCAAGACAGGGAGAAAAAACATGCTGGTCAATCTGAAGCGAGGAAGCGAAACGCTCTGCATCTCTCGTGAGATTCGCAAGTATCAAGAGAAGACGACAATCACCGTCGAGCGTAAGGACGACAAGGGACGTGTTGTTGCCCGTAACTACTTCACGGGAACCATCGAGGATGCGTTCAACCTGCGTGCGGAAGCGTGGAAAAACGGTTGGTTCAACGCCTAGTCTGCAATATTCCTAACATTCACACACTCACACAAACAAGGGAGAAACCATGAAGAATCTTTTTGTTGTCGATGCAACCTGCGATGCCTTCACGTTCTGTGAAATCGAGGATGTTTACGTCGAGTGCTTCACGGATGAAGGTCTTGCGTTTGCAGAGGAATATAACGATCTTCCAGAGGATAAGGATGTGACGCACGCTGTTTCAGTCAAGACTTTGCTTGACTTTTATCTCAAGCATCATCCTTCGATTCCGCTTGCTTCACAGACTCTTTTCAACAACGAAGACAGCGACATTCACCTTGTTTCGGCAAAGGAGTCCTAAATGAAGTTTGTTGACGCTATCGATGCAATCTATGCCATTCTGCCCAATGCGATCTTCGATGAAGACAACGAAGGACAGGTGGTGATCTACACAGGAAAGCGTGCAGTAATCAAAGAGGAAAACGGGCGAAAGGTTGAATATCTCGTTCGACACTACGAGGACTAACATGGCGATTCGCATTATCGTGTTGAATGACGGTGAAACGTGGGCAGGTGAAGGATCTATTTTAGAAATCACAGAGGAAGCATACGAGCGATTGGAGTGTGGAGAATCGGAAGTCAAACATCTAACCGACAATGACATCCTTTCAGAACGTCTAATCGAAATGGGGGACTAAACCATGCAAACCACAACTTCCCGAAACATCGAAGTTATCCTCTCAAAACGTGAAGCAGAGGAAGTGCTGTTCAAGTACATTTTCGACAAGTTGGGATTGAGTGGAAAAGACTTTGACATCACAGATCCTCATTACACGGAGGACAGTTTTTTCTGTGTGAATCTCTACGAGTTGAACGGTAAGCAGGAGAACAAGTAAATATGCTTCTGTTCATCATGGTTCTGTCCTATGGCGTTGCACGTCTAACCCTTGCTCTGCGATAAGGAGATAAAACACATGGCAACCGTCAACATCACTCGTTACGATTCGTATGATAAGAATGCCATTGATGTTCGTCTGCGACGTGTACACGCTACAGCACACATCGAAGACAGCGTTGTGGATGGTTGGATTCGTGAGGCCATCCAGCATCTTGAGTCAAATCTCTATGATTCTCACTCTCACTATGTTGTTTCCTCTGCTAATCGTCTTGTTGTTGTGCAGCGTAAAGAGATCGACGATACGAACGATGAGAGCAAACGCTATTATAACGTGACTGTCTGTGAACCGTTGTATGATGCGTTGGTGACAGTCAATGTAGATAATGAGATTCCGTTCTAGAACAAACAAATGCTAGCGAAGGATGCGGGGGAAACTCTGCATCCTTTTTCGTTGTTGCCTATCACATATGCTGCATATAAAACGGGCGGCGGGTTTGTTGCAAAACGTTTGCAAGCAAAACAACAAACAAAACGTGTGGCACGGTGTATACCCATACCCCCTATCCCTATGGGTCGGGATCTATGTCTCCCATTCCCTGCTTTTTTGCTTAAGGTTGGCTAGACCCCTCCGTGAAATTTGTACCATTTTTTCTAAAATATTTTTTGATATTCAAGATCCGCGATGATATTTGGAATGACCCACCCATACCCTTGCAAGAAACTATTTACAATAGAAAATTTTTTCAAATTTTTTTAAGGAAACCTTTTTATGTTAAAAGATGAAAATAAAGAAGTGTTAAGGAAAGCGTTTGGTGCGAGCAGCAGATTCTTTGTATTTGAAGATGATGTGAATTTGAATGAAATTGTGGAAGGTGTTCCTGCATTTAAAAATCAAAAAATCATATCATATGCTGGTGAAGGCGGATTTGGAATCACATTCTTTTTGCAAAACGATCATGTTATAAAATTGTATATTGGAAGCGTTGGTCATAAAATTCCAGATGATATTACACATGACAAGAATAAAGAGCTTGCTTTTACGAGCATGGGTTCCATTTACACTCCAATGATTTATGATCGTGGATCTGTGCCGCTAACCATAACAAAAAAGAATCAAACGACATTGGGCTACATGGGCAACAAAGGATCAATGTCGTATGTTGAAATGAACAGAGTTTTTCCATTTGACAAGTGGCTGAAACGAACAAGAAAAGCAACACCAGAGCAAGTTTTGAATGCCATGACGACATTCAAGCAGATGGCAAACGACATGAAATCAATTTTGAGGGATGTGCCTTCTGTCAAGAAGCTTTCTGATATCAAGAGAATTGCAAAAGGTCAATTCTTTGGAAAACCAAAAGATCCTGCTGAAGCAAATGCTCAAAGATATGCAACACAAAATGCTCAAATGTTTCAAATGTATTTTCAACAAAAGTTTCAAGACAGACAAGATCCTCTTTCGAGGCTTCTCACAGAAAAAGAAATCGTTGGCATATTGAAGATGCTCTTTCAGTTTGCGAAACATGGAAATTCTGTCAAAGATTTTCATGCTGGCAACATTGGCATCTTGCCACAGTCTGATCCATCCGATCCTGTGTTCGTTTTCTTTGACAACTGATGCATGGCAATCAATATATCAATCAATAAGGACAATCAAAAATGAAAATTTCTCAAAACTATCTGAATCGAATCATCAACGAAGAGCTTGAAAAAATGTTCAAAGAAGCTCCAGTTGCACCAGAACGTCAAGCGGGAATGAAACAATCCCCATCATCATTTGGCACAATCATCCGAAACATTGCGGCTGTTGGAGTGACAAGTGCGGTCATAACAGCTGGTTCTGTGTTGGGATCAAAAATCAACCAAATTGATCCTGCCCAACGCTCGATTCTTGCTTCGCAAGATGTTAGAAACAAGCTTTCGTCTGCCGATCAATTGGAATTGATGGCATTGCTCAATGCTCTTCCTTCAAGGGATTTTGAAGTTGGCAAGGCCAAGCTTTTCTTTGCAGATCTTGCTGTTCTTCAAATTGATGTTGCAGGATTGGGATTGAAGTTTGGAAGATATCTCAAGATCAAGAAGCCAATGGATTCTGCTCTTCAAAAGGTTTCGCCTGTTCAATTGCAGGTTTTGGGACTTGTTGCTTTCTATGAGATTGCACAGTCTCCTGCAATCGTTTCACGTTCTGGAACTGCTCTTGAATTTGCGGAAGTTGTTTCACGTTCTGCAAATGCTGGCGCGACTGTCGCTTCCGCTCCAATTGACAATTTCCTTGCGCGTGCAGGGTTGCTTGAGAAGGCCAACGTGTACATCGAAAGCATGACCGTCCGTTAAGCCACTTTCCTTAAATTATAAAATATGTTATGCCCTCCTGCCTCTGTTGACCCACAACAGAGGCTTTTTTATTTGCCTAATTACTGTAGGGCCATTAACATGCATCACAGAGTCTGTCTCACATCGATGTCTTCAAGGTTCAAGATTGGCGATCTTGTCAAATTTGCTCGTCAGCATTCTTCGTTCTATGGCGTTGTTGTTGAGATTGTTGATTATTCTCCCTATTCTTTCTCATACATTGTTCGCTGGATGAACAATAAAGATAGAACTTATGAAGAACTTGACGGTGTGTGGCTAGAAGAGGTATAATGCTCCCATGAGAAAAAAAATTCCCGTCAAATATCCGATTGGTTCAATTGTTAAAAAAACAGCTGAAAGTATTCTTGAGAGACAGGATGGTTATAGAGCAGCTGAAATTTACTATATTGTTGCTGCTCATTCCAATCCATCTTCTGCATATTCCAACAATGGCAAAATTGCCCATGCAAGATGCATGAATGGCCCAAACAAAGATAAGATTCTTTACATTTATGAAAACAATCTAATTCTAGCTGATATTGATATCAAAGAAACGAGCGAAAATGAAAACTCTTCAACATAAATGCAGCTTTTGCAAAATGGTCACAACAAAAAATGGACTGTCACAATATAAACATAAACTCAAGTCATATTTTCTCTGTTCCAGATGCTATGAGGCAATTTTAAAACATACCAAAAGTTTTGATGAACGTGAAATATTTTTTAAATTTAATCTAAAGGAAAATTGCATCTATAAAGTGAAGTATAGAAATTATTATTTGTATGTTGTCAACACCTTGACATTTCAAGAAAAGTTAGATATTCTGGAATCTATGGAAGCTATAGAAGTTGGCAATTTTCCCTATAATGGATATAGATCTATGTTGAAAGATCTATTTCAAAAACAAATCTGCAAGATTCAGCCAATGTCTAAAGTGCCATTAGATTATTATTTTTTCTATTCTTATACTTATGGTAATAAGTTTTTTAAAACATATAATTTAATGTCATCTAATTTTTTGGTAGAATATAAGCAATCTTCCAAACAACAAAAGGATAAAAACAATGGAAAAACTAAAAATCAACCCTAGTGATCTAACTTCAGTAACATGTGAATCTTGCCAAAATGATACTTTTGAAGAAGCATATTTCCTCAAACGTGTTTCTGCTCTCATTTCTCCAGATGGTCAAGAAAAATTTGTTCCCGTTCCAACATTCAAATGCACCAAATGCTCTCATATCAACGCTCAATTTAGACCAGAAAACATGAAAGTTTAGTTCTGTATTGACAGATGGTTCGCCACATGGTATGATGTTTCTATCATGGTGTTTCCATGTGGCGAATAAGGGGATTTGAACATGAAAGTTTTAGCATTATCTAGCAGTTATGAACCAATTGGCGTAATTTCTTGGACAAAAGCTGTTAACCTTTTATATGATAAGAAAGTATCTGTTCTGGAGACTTATGATAGAGAAATTCGTTCTCCTTCTGTTTCCATGAAGATGCCAGCTGTTGTTGTTTATAAGCAATCTTCTTTCAAAGGCAAACGAGGAATTCGTTTTTCTAGAAAAAATATCTTCTTGAGAGATGAAGGAACTTGCCAATATTGCAAAAAGATGGTAAAGTATAACAGTTTTACAGTTGACCATGTTGTTCCAAAATGGAAAGGTGGTAAAACATCTTGGGATAATATTGTAACATGTTGTTATTCTTGCAATCAAAAGAAGGGTGAAAAGACTGTAAAAGATGCTGGTATGACTCTTCACAAAACTCCTAAACAACCTGTAACTCTTCCATATGTTTCAGAAATTGATGATTATTATTTAACAGATAAGATGATTCCAGAAACTTGGAAATTTTGGATTGGACAATTATGATTTTAACGTTTATTGATACTGAAACAACTGGACTTGAAATTAAAGAACATGAAATTTTGCAATTTGGTTTTAAAAGAGTTGAATTGACAGCTTCTAATTTTTATGAAATGGAGCAAGGGCAATTCAACATTAAACCTCTTCACATTGAAACAGCTAGCGAATATGCTTTGAAGCTGAATAATTATAATAAGGATGCCTATGCAATTGATGGCAGGGATGCATCCTCGTTAATCAAACAAATTATTTTATCTTCTGATCTTTTAGTTGGGCAAAGAACCATTTTTGATCTTAAGTTTATTAAAAAACTTTTGAATCAAAACAAATTTAAAATTTTCTTTCCGAAATATCTCGATACCAAACAAATGGCAGTAGATGCTGGAGAAAGCGAAACCTCACTTGATAAACTTTGTAAAAAATACGATATCAAATTCAAAGGACAAGCACACACAGCTCTTGCAGACTGCGAAAGATGCTATGGAGCTTTCAAAATTCTACTTGAGCGTTCAATTCCACAAACTTTTACTTTCAATAATCCCTACCATCAATAAAAAATTGCTATTGGAGGAAATCATGTCAAGCAAAAAGAAAAAAGTGGTCGATGAAAGCTCTGTGGAAGAAATGGCGATGGCAATTATTCATATTATTGAAAGATCAGATCTAAATGGTAAGCGTCAAATTATGATGGATTTATTGAATAATAACGAAGAACTATATTTTGAAGTCTACGGAAATCTAACAGAGTCTGAAATTACCCACATTCTTCAATCGGTGTAAATCATGTATTATGAAGATGCCAACGTTGGTCAGTATTATGAAAGAAATAACGAGCCAGCACTCTGCGGAATTATAATAGAAAAGAGACAACTTTCAGATAGTGGAATAATAAAAGTCAGAAGTATGCTCTTTCCTAAAAATATTCTAACATTCATTCTGCCATACAAAAAAAATTAAATTTTTCTTAAACTACTTATGTTAAGAGCATAAGTAGTTTTTTTATTATCAAAAACCATGAAAAAAGAACAATTAATGAAAGAAATGGACAAATTTTATCAATTTGTCAAGAAAAAATTAAACATTAAACGCGATCCTCAATACCAATTGGTGGATGACGTAAAAAATTCACAAATTTTGTTTGGTAAGACAGGTGGTTACGACCCGGATACCACCCATATATATTTGTATTATTTGGGTAGGCACCCTAAAGACGTATTGAGATCCTTTGGGCATGAGTGCGTTCATCACCAACAAAACGAACGTGGTCTGTTAAGACCAAACGATGTTTCCTCTTTGCACAAAACTGGATACGCACTAGAGAATGACAATTTAAGAAAAATGGAAGAAGAAGCCTATGAAGTAGGCTCAATGTTATTAAGAGATTATGAAGACTTAATTAAAACTGGTAAAAATCCTTTAGGAGAAAGCAAAATGGATAAAAAAACAATTGACAGAATCGTTGAAAGTATCGTTGCCAAACTATCAACCATTAAAGAAGAAGAAAAAGCTAAAAAAGATTACGATGGTGATGGAAAAATTGAAACAGGATCACAAGAATTCCTTGGTTCTAAAGATAAAGCTATTAAAGCAGCTAAAGCTGGCAAAAAAGTTAGTAAAAAACCAGTTCCTGCTAAAAAAGATGTTAAAGAAACCGCTAAAATGCACGCTAAACAAGACGTTTTTCAAAGAAGCTCTGGATCTAAAGAAGAATTAAAAGATAAAGAAAAAGAAGAAGCAAAAAGTGGTAGACTACATGAAGAAGAAATGAGTAAACGTGATGAATATATTTACGAACTTCTTCTACAAAAATTTAATATTAAATAAGGAAGCTACTTTATGAAGAGTTTATTGACCGAAGGTGGTCTTTATGGGCATATGTCCCATCTGCATGAAAATCCAGATCTGACATTTTCAAGACTTAAGTTTATTTTGACTTCTGCTGCCAATGGTCAAATCAAAGGCACAGAAAAAACTGACGGTCAAAATTTAAATGTTTCTTATTCTGTAAAAGAAGGTAAGGCAAAAGCTGCTAGAAATAAAACAAACGTTATTGATGGTGGCTTGAATGCAGACCAGCTTTACGCCATGTTTGAAAATCATGTTAATCAAAATCTTAAAGATGTCTTCAGCGATGCTCTGAAAGCCTTTGAAAAGATCATAGATCCTTTACCAATCAAGAAAAAGATTCGTATGTTTGGAGAGGATACTGAAATATATTATAATTGTGAAGTGCTAGACGATAGAACACCAAACGTATATCACTATGATACTAAAAATCTTATCATTCACTTGGTAGGACATGCCAAATATGATAGAGATACTGGAAAGGCAACAAACGAAGAAGTAGATGCATCAGAACTTATTGATTATGTCAATGCAATGCAAGAAAAAATGGCAAATGAAAAGTATGGTGTTAAAGTAAATGCTCTCAAGACCATTGAAGGTCTTGCAGACATGCAACATTTAGATAATGCTCTAGAATCAATTGATAGAGTAAAAGAAAACTATCAATTAAATGATGAAAGTACTCTTAAAGATTTAATTGTAAAAAGACTAGAAGAGCAATTATCAAATCTGAATCTCCCTCCAGAAATTATCTCTAATTTAGTTAATAAAATGATGATTGGGTCAGTTAATACAAAAGATATTAAAGATGCCAATATTAAAGCAGTAGCAAAAGAGGTTTTAGCTAATTCCAATATATATTTGGGAGTTGCTTTAGAGCCAATGGAAATGATTATTAATGATTTTGCTATTGAAATGCTAAAAGGTTATGAAAGTGCATTCATTTTAAATAACAAAAGTGAAGTTGAAAGATTAAAACAAGAAACAGCAAACGCAATCAAAGCAATTCAAGCTGCCAATAATGATATGGCAAATGAAATTCTTGCAAGACAAATTAAGAAACTAAAATCAATTGAAAATATTTCAGCTTCTGCTGAAGGTGTTGTATTTTCTACAGATGGACATACATTTAAGTTTACTGGTACATTTGCTCCAATGAATCAGATTCTTGGATTATTTAAATACGGTAGAAAAGGTGTTAAGATTCAAGAAGGAATATTAACTGAAGAAGAGCAAGAAATACCAGATAGTCCTAGACACGGATACGATATTGTGCTATTCTCTGGTGGATTTAAACCTCCACACAAAGGACACATGTCTGTTGTAGAGCAAGTAGCTGAAAAAACAAGAAAATTATACATTGTTCTCTCTCCAAAACCTCGTTATGTTAAAGTTGAAGATAAAAACTATCCAGTTTCTGATGATATTTCATTAAAAATTTGGAATGAATATTTAGATGCAGCTGGTTTACAAGATAGAGTTAAAGTTATTGTCAATAGAGAATCACCAATTAAGTATTCAATTGATTTTATTGCTAATTCTCCAGAAGTTGCTAGTGGTATGAGAATTGGTTTAGCAACATCAGAGAAAGATCCTAGATATGACAACATCTCAAAATATGCTAAAGAAGGTGTAATTGCTGAACCTATTATTATTCCTACTATGAAAGAAGATGATACTGTTGCAGTTAGTGCTACAGAATTTAGAAATGCAATTGCTAGCAAAAGACCAGATATGGTTGCTGCATACATGCCTCCATATTTATCAAATAAAATGGAATTAGCAACAGAATTAATCGATGATGTATTCTCAAGTGATTTTTATACTGACGATCAACTAGCTGCTATTGAAAAAGAAAAGAAAAAGAAGAAACCAGCTGTTGCTAAAACTCTAGAAGAGCAGATTTTATTAGAGGTTATTAAAAGAATTAAAGGAAAATATTGTTTATTATCCAAAGATTCTAACAAAAAACTAGGCTGTTACCCTTCAAAAAAGGGTGCTGAAAAAAGAGAAAAGCAAGTTAATTACTTTAAACATCTAAAGAAAGAAGAAGCATCAATGCCAGCAAACTCACTAGCAGCTGGATCTGTACAATTTCCTGCTAAAACAGCTTTTCCACCAGTAAAAAAGAATTGGGAAAACAAGGATTAACATGAATAATAAAAAAACTAAAAATATATTTGAACAATTGGAAGCAATGGCTGATGTTCCAAAAGATTTAACTGGTGAACCAGATTATGAAGGTGGTATGGCAAGAAATGAATTAAAAACAGCTGCCAGAGATGCCATGTCTTTAGTGCAAAAACTAAAAGAATCAGATCAACTACCAGCATGGTGTCAGTCAAAAATCACAATGGCTTCTGAATATATTCAAACGGTAAAAGAATTTCTAGAATCCGAATCAGCTTCAACTGAATATATGCAAGAAACCAAACTTCGTGAAGTTGTTAGAAAAATGATTGTTATTAAAAAGACCAAAGCTCTGAATGAACAGAAAGAAGAATACCAGAATGAAAGAAGATTGAGAAACATTATTCGTCGTCTTATTAGAGAGAAAAAAGAAATTGAAAATGCCCCTCACTCGTCTACTGGTATTAATGTTTTGAATGATCTGTTAAACACTATTATTCCTACTATCAAAATAGATTATAAAAAACTAACCTCTAACAAAGAACAGAGAGATTCATTCAGAGCGCATATCGTAAAGGCTATTCAAAATCTATTATCTCCAGTTGATGTTACATACAACGATGAAGAAGAATTGGATCAAAAGAATCTAAATGAAGAAATTGAAGTAAATATTGAGACTCCAAACTCTGCTGAAAATCCAGAATTAGATATCGAACCAGATGATAGTAAATTTATTGATGTAAAAGAAAAAGCTAAAGGTAAAAATAAAGAAGAAACTTTTCAAGATATCGATGAATTAGATAAAACTGGAAGAAACTTTGCAGCAGAATGTTTTGATAAAATTGAAACACAGGTTCAGAAATCATATACCATGTTAGATAATGAAGAAGATAGAGATATTTTTTATGATTATCTCCTAACAAATCTCAAACTACATTTTGATAAGATGGAAGATGAATTGAAGTATACAGTCAAAGAACCAATGACAAAGCAATATCAGCATCAAAAGAACTTTGATACAAAACCAGAAATTTCTAAAACAGATATAATGCCTCAAGATCCCAATAAACCACAACAGCCTCAAGCACAAACACAAGGCTTGCCACCAATGCCATAAAAGGAGAATACAATGAATCCCGCTAAAAGAAAAAAAATATACAGAAAGCAACTAAAAAAAGATGTACCAGTTGCTGCTGTTGTTGCAGCCGTAGAAACTGTAGCAGAAGTAGTTGCAGAAGTAGCTGTAGAAACACCTGTAGTTGAAGAAGCAGTTGTAGTTTCAACTGAACCAGTTGCTGAATCAAAAGTTTTAAAGAAATCAAAGAAAGCAGTTGAACCCGCACCCGAATAGTGCTATACTGTTCGTATGAACAATCAAACATACGAAACAATTGGACAAGAAATCGGTAAGTTGGTAGACGAAAAAAACGCAGCATATGGTTCTTCCTTTGCTGAATGTCACAAAATCTTGAGCGTTCTGTATCCTAACGGGATTAGTCCCGAACAGTATACAGACGCTCTTGCTATTATTAGGGTTATTGATAAACTATTCAGAATTGCAAATAAAAAAGACGCATTTGGTGAGTCTCCTTGGAGAGACATTGCTGGATATGCAATGTTGGGAATAGAAAACGATGAAAAAATCAAACAACAGACACAGCATCAGAATCTCAAACGTATTGAGAGCAAAAAACAAGTCAAATGAAAGATTTGAGCATATGTTAAATGCTCTAACAATTGAGGAGTTATTGGCACTAAAGTTGGAATTATCCACAAGAAGTGTCAATACTCCTTTAGTATTTTTACCATTATATAAAAATTGTAATCACATGATGAAAGAAGCTCTTTTAACTGTGGCAATATTAATGGCAGACACTAAAACAGCAGCAGCAGATATGTTAGGAATTTCAAAATTTAAACTTGATTATCTTCTAAAAAGGTATTCAATAATTGAAAAGATAAGTTACTATAGAATGGTGGCTAATGACGACAAAAACGATATCTTCAATTGAAAATAGATATTACAGAAGCAATGTATATGACTATAATTTAGTATCAAATTATTTCTCTGAAAATGCAATGATTGTTAAGAAATTTAAAGTTGAAAAAGATTATTTGTTGTTCTTGCTTAATGTTTTGTATAAAAATAAATTAGGCCCAAAACCAACAAAAGATTTAGAAAACGAACTGAATGAATGCTGTGAAGATATGAATACTGATTTAATAAAAACATATCTAGCAATTGAAGATAGTTGCAAGCATGATATTAAAGCAATAGAAATTTACATAAACAATAATTTAAATGTTCAATTCAAAGAATTATGTAGATTTATTCACTTTGGTTTGACTAGTAACGACATTAATAGCGTCAGTATCTCAAGTACGATAATGGATTACAAAAATTACGTTTTAGTACCAAAAATAAATCAATTATTAGGAACTATAGAAAACTTTTCAAATAAATTAGATGTAGTAATTCCAGCAAGAACCCACGGACAAACAGCAGTACCAACTTCTTTTAAAAAAGAGATAATGGTTTTTCATTATAGATTAAAGAATGAATTAGAAAGAATGAAAAATCACAAGATGTCAGCTAAATTTGGTGGAGCAGTAGGAAACTTATCTGCACATAAATCAACTTTCCCCCAAATCGATTGGGATCAAGAATTTGATGAATTTTTAAGAACAAAATATAATCTCAATAGATCTAGACTCACTACTCAAGTAGACAATAATAGTTCAATATCAATATTTTTTCAAATTTTGAACAATATTGCGAATATTCTTTTAGATTTTTCAAGAGATATTTGGCTATATTATTCTTATGGTTATTTAAGTAAAGCAAAAAACACCAATCATGTTGGATCTTCTACAATGCCGCAGAAGAGTAATCCAATAGAATTTGAAAATGCTGAAGGTAATTTAGAGTATGCAATAAATCAATTTGTATTTTTTGCTAATAAACTTCAAGTTTCTCGCCTTCAAAGAGACTTATCCGATTCTACAGTATTGAGAAACTTGGGAGTTCCAATTATGCATTTTATTATAGCAGTAAATTCGATGGCAAATGGAATTAATAAGACTTCTTGCAACAAAGAAACAATTCAAAAAGATCTAGATACAAATTATTTAATGGGTTCAGAATGGTTACAGACTGTTTTAAGGACTAAAGGCGATAATAATGCTTACTTTAATGTAAAAGACAGAATCGAAAAAGTAACAAACAAACAAGAGTTTGATAATTTGTGTATCGAATTAGTAGGTAAAACGTTTGATCCAATAGAGTACGTCAGCAATATTAATTTCACTTGACTCTTGGAAAGAAGTATGGCATTATACGCAAACGATGGAGGGAACAAATGGCAGCTAACTGGACTGTAATTGCAACTTTTGAAACGTATGAAAAAGCAAGAGACTTCCTAGAAAAAATTCCAATGGATACAAATGATAATTCCATCAAAGAATTTAAAATTAAACGATATCACGATAAATTTACAGTAAGATCACGATATGATGGCTCATTGGTTGGCACCATTGAGGATCTTTATAATACAATTCAACGTCTAGAACGCAACAAAGCAAGCAAAAAAAGCAAGAAGTAATTTTTCCCATCTTAAAGGAGATGATATGAACACTAAACTATATCGAAACATTGGCAACCGTAACACACAAAACAACGAAGAAGAGTGCGGAGATATGTATGATAATACATCTGCTGCGGATAGTGGTCGAGATATTTACTTCTATGCTCCAGTACATTCCAAGAGTGTACTGACTTTGAACAAAAAGATTGCAGATGTCTCCAAGTCTATCATTGAAGTTGCTGCAAATTTGAATATTCCAGTTACAAGTCTTCCTATTCGTCTCCATATTAATAGCGGTGGTGGTTCTTTGTTTGATGGTTTTGCCGCTGTTGATACAATTCGTACTTGTCCAGTACCAATTCATACAATTATTGAGGGTGGAGCGGCAAGTGCAGCAACTCTAATGTCTGTTGTTGGTGCAAAACGTGCAATTCACAAGCATTCGTTCATGTTGATTCATCAATTGTCGAGTGGTATGTGGGGCAAATTTGCAGAAATGCAAGATCAAATCAAGAATTCAGAAATGTTGATGGAAACTATTAAGGTTATTTATCAAGATCACACAAAGATGAAAGATAAGCAACTCAACGATATTCTCAAGAAAGATATTTGGTTGGATGCAAAAACCTGTATGAAGTTTGGTTTGGTTGATGAGGTAATTGGATGATTTATCTATTTTTTCTAACTGTATTTGCATTATCATGGGTGGTGCTTAAATGATATGTAAATTGTGTGAAAAACACAATACAACATTTACATTTAAGCACACCATTAACTCACAGGGGCAAGTTGCTTCTGTGAGTTTTTCCTTATGTAAGAGTTGTATTGAAAAAGCCAAAGAAGAAACAACAATTAATTATGTTAATAACACACCAGAAGGAGGATGCTAATGGAAAACTGGAATGTTGCAGATAAATACAAGTATGATCGTTTGACAAAGTGGACAACAGAGCTTGTTAAGAAAGATATTAAGCAAAAAGCTTTTCCATGTGCTGTTCTGATGGAAAATTTTCTTGGAGATTTCAATATTGGTACGGTTATCAGAAACTCCAATGCGTTTAATGTAAATGAAGTGTACTATTTAGGTATGAAAAGGTACGATAAGCGAGGTACAGTCGGCACACATCACTATACAGATATAGTACATCTCAAAGATCGTAATGAACTAGAGCAGTTAAGGGAAAAGTATGTTCTGGTTGGTCTTGAAAATTCTGTTGAAGCTGCTGTTCCTATGGATAATTTTGAATGGCCTGACAATGCTCTTATTGTTATTGGAGAAGAAGGGGTCGGGATTACTCCAGAAACTCTCAATATTTGTCAGAAGTTTGTATATATACCGCAATATGGCTCTGTTCGCTCTCTTAACGCTGGTGTCGCTTCTGGTATTGCTATAAACGATTATGTTACAAAGTATACAAGGAAACAAATTACTTGATTAAAGTTAAAATTCTAAAAGAATCAAAAAACCTTCTAAATGAAGGCGCACCCTCTAAAGAGGAAGCTTTAGCAACGCTATCATCAAATAGTTTTAGAAAAAGTATGTTTTACTTGCTAAAAACAAGTAATCCAAATAGTAGTGAAGAAGAAATAAAAGACAATATTGATAAAATTGTAAATTATATTGGGTTTTTATTTAGGGTAAATTTAACCGATTTATCTTCTAAAGAAGCTGGTCTTTCCATATTATGGATTAAAAAACTTCTCACATCAGATAATACAGCTGGTAGATCTGCACGATATAACTTTTCAGCACAAAATCTATTATATATTGGACATGTTACAGAATTATTAGAGTCATATTTTACTCTCATGCGTCCTCCAACCCCTAATTTTATTGCCAAGCAAGGCAGAGATCTTATGCAAGTTGCAGGATTAAATCAATTATTTACACTCGTATCTGATGGCAAAGCAGAGAAAAAAGAATACGAAAAAGAAGTATATGAAAGAAGTACACCTAGATATACAGATTATGGAACATTCGGAAAATGGAGTATTAAAACTCTAGAGAATAAGAAAGCTGCTTGTCAATTTGGTTCAAAAAAATGGTGTACAGCTCTAAAAGATTTAGATCATTTCCAAAGATATCATCAAGACAATAGTCCGCTTATTTTTATATCAAATATAAATGATCCAACAGATATTTATCAGATTGGTTTCCTACAGGGACAATTTATGAATAAAGACAATGTTACGATGGATCAAAGCATATTTACTGATATTTTGACAGCTTTAAAAGCTTCAAAACTTGGTAGTAAATATCCAGACATCACCAAAACCAATGAATGGATTACTGGTGAATTAAAGAAATAATGAAAATTTGTTTTAAAAAGTTGTAATATAGGTCAATGGAGAGCAAAACTCCATTGACCATTTTTTATAAGGAAAAATACATGTCAAAGAAACTATACGTTCTTGATACAAATGTTTATCTCACAGATTTTAATTCAATGTACAGCTTTGGAAATAATGATATTGTTGTACCAATGATTGTTCTAGAGGAAGTAGATAAACACAAGAAGCGTCAAGATGGTGTTGGAATGAATGCAAGACAGTTTATCAGAGCATTAGATGAATTGCGTTCTAAAGGCGATCTACATGAAGGTGTGAGACTAGGAAAAGGTAAGGGAATTATGAAGGTTGGAACATTTGATTCCAGCTTACTACCACATGATTTTGATCCCAAGCATCCAGATAATATTATTATTTGTACAGCTTTGACATTGAAACGAGATAACTCTGATAAAAAAGTAGTATTAATTTCTAGAGATGTTAATGTTCGTGTAAAGTGCGATGCAGTAGGACTAACAGTAGAAGATTATGTTGCTTCACAGATTGTAGATAAGGCAGAAGAAGTTTATACAGGTTTTGAAACACATCTAGTTGACGATGAAATTATCAATCGTTTTTATAGTGGTGAGAAACTATACATCACAGAAACTGAAAAGAAACTCTGTCCTAATCAGTATGTAATGTTGATCTCAAACGCTAATGAAAAGCGAACAGCACTAGCCAGATTCAAGAACTACAACCACCCACTATTCAAAGTCAACGAATACAAGCAGGGTCTATGGGAAGTTAAATCAAGAAATAAGGAACAGACCTTTGCCCTTGACATGCTAATGAACCCCGATATCAAATTAGTATCTTTGATTGGAACGGCAGGATGCGGCAAGACCCTAATGGCTATCGCTGCTGGTCTACACCAAGTTTTGAATGTCGGTAAGGCAAAGGGTGGCTATGATTACCTAATCGTTTCACGTCCTGTGCAGCCTATGGGCAAAGATATTGGTTTCTTGCCCGGAACAATGGAAGAAAAAATGGCTCCTTGGATTGCACCTATCGAGGATAACCTAAAATTCTTGTTAGGAAACGATAAGGACGCTCTACAACGCTATATGGAACTAGGAACAATCGAAGTAGAGGCTCTAACCTATATCCGTGGACGTTCAATTGCTAACGCTTTCATTATCATCGACGAAGCACAGAACTTATCAATGCACGAACTAAAGACAATCATCACTCGTGTTGGTGAAAACACAAAGATTGTGCTAACTGGTGATATTGAACAGATTGATAACATCTATGTAGACGCAACAACAAACGGTCTAACTTACGCAGTTGAGAAATTCAAGGATTACGAGATTGCTGGTCACATTTCCTTACAAAAGGGAGAACGCAGCGAACTAGCAAGTCTTGCAGCAAGCATTCTATAAGGTAAAATACATGAAAAACGTTAAGGATTTATTAGTAGATTACACATCAAACAAGATTCGTCGCAGAGAAGTATCAATTCAAGATATTATGGAGTTACTGGACAAAGAATTCCCAGAGTTCTTGAAGCAAATCACATCTGCGTATTATCAAGCAGGATACGATGACGCACTAAAGTCAGCCAAATTGATTGAACCTCCGTCTGATGGTCGTAAACTAAATAAGAGAAACAAGAAAATTTCTCGAAGGAACGACTATGAATCAGAAACATATTAGTGAATCAGCTAATAAGGTTCTTAACAAAAGAAAAGAGTATTATCTAGCAGATGATTGTTTTATATATCTGCTAGAAACTCTACCAGAGCATTTAAGCATTGGTAATATAATCAACGGTATAAAAAGCAGCATTCCAGCCCACTTGTTGTATGGGCTGGATGCTGTATATATCGGTGGTTATAAAGAACTAGACGAAAGAAACGTAGACTCTGTTTACTATTCGGGTGCTATCTATGTAAGACCTAACCAGAAGAGTGACGACGATTTAATTTCTGATATTATTCACGAAATAGCGCACAGCGTTGAAGAAAATCACAGTCATTATTTTATGACAACTGGATTGCAGACAGAATTCTTGAACAAGAGGAAGCAGTTATATAAGATACTTAATTCGCACAATGTAAAGTGTGATTTAAGAGTATTTATGAATCCAAACTATTCTGACGAGTTCGATAATTTCCTATACAAAGACGTAGGATATCAGACTATTGATTCTCTAGCGTACAATGTATTTATTTCACCTTACGCCGCAACATCGCTGAGAGAATACTTTGCAAACGGATTTGAACACTACTTCTATAAGTGCAAAGTCAATATGATTCCAGCAACAGAGGTTTTCCAGTACTGTCCCAGACTACTTTCTTTATTAAAGGAGTTGACAGAATAGAGAATTTGTGCTATTATTATCCTTCACGATGGGGATAAAACATGACTGATACAAATACGAAGAAGCACATTTCTTATTCTGCAATGAAAACCTTTTCCGAGTGTCCTAACAAGTACAAACTACGATATGTAGATGGTCATAAAGGATTTGAAGGCAACGAATACACAATTTTCGGTACTGCTCTACATGAGGCTTGCGAACTAAAAATCCAAGACTCAAATGTGGATGAAGTACTTATTTTTGAAAATAAATTCAAGGAAGAATACGACAAACTTCCTATCAAGAACGAAACAATTAACTTTGACACATTTAACACTCAAGGCAAGAATCTAGCACCTTTGATTATTCCTGCTCTAAAGGAACACTTTGGTAATTTTAGATTCGTATCTGCTGAACAAGAGTTGTATGAGCCTCTAGATGTGTCTGAAAACTTCATGTTTAAGGGCTTTGTCGATTTGATTATCCAAACTGAGGATGGTCAATATCATATTATTGACTATAAAACCTGTAGTTGGGGTTGGGACGCTAAGAAAAAGAACGATGCGTTTATGTCGTATCAGTTAGCATTTTACAAACACTTCTTTTCTAAGATGATGAATGTAAAGATTTCTGATATCAAGACACATTTCGTTCTTCTAAAGCGGACAGCAAGAATCAACAAGATTGAAGTTGTAGATATTTCTTGTACACCTAGAAAAATCTCAAACGCCTTTAAGATTCTAAACAACTGTGTTATAAATGTTGAGAAAAATAATTTTCCTAAGAACAGACTCGCTTGTGAAGGATGTTCTTATCATAAAAAGGAATGTACTTAATGTCAAAGAAGAAAATATTAATGATTTCTGATGATATCAGATGCAGCAGCGGTGTAGGTATTCAATCAAAGTATTTCGCAGAGGCACTAGTAGAGAGCGGTAAGTATCAAGTGCTGAATCTAGCAGGTGCATTGCATCATCCAGA
>JACCDP011365661.1_pt1 | contig 19867 bp, 36 predicted proteins | sample 7445841 | NCBI WGS metagenome assembly JACCDP01 (sample SAMN15323441, study PRJNA562643) | freshwater metagenome | isolation source: river surface water | place: USA:Blue River Watershed | collected 2017-08-17
CCGGCATGCACAACGGTGTGCCGACCGGGCCGGGCGGCTCGTGCTACCGCTGTGGCGGGACCGGGCAGCAGGGGTGGCACGACGGCAAGCGCAACGCATACTACGACGCTCGTGCCGCCGCCGCGATGATGCGTTGACACATGCGCGACAGAGAATCCGGCCGACAAGCCGGGCGGAAGGAGGCAGCATGGCTGCTTATGTGACGATCGTGCTGGACGGTAAAAACGAGGAGGCCCGCTCTCGAATCGAGGCGCGCATGTCGCGCCTGTTGCTCACAGATCCCGATCTGTGCGGCGCGACGTTCGAGGTGGCCCGCGGAGAGGGTATCTCCGTAGAGTGTCGCGACGAGATCGTCGCGGCGCAGATACTCCGCGTCGTGATCGCGGAACTGCCGTAGCAGCGGCGCGACAGAGCGTCGGACACGCCCCTCGGAGACTTCTCCGGGGGGCTTTTGCGTTTCAGCCCTTGGAGTCCGAGCCTGGATCGACAGGCCCCATCGAGCCCATGATCAGGTCTCCCATCACGGAGCCCACCTTCGACACGATCTTGTCCCCGACCACGTCTCCGATGACCTCACCCTGCTCGCGCAGATCGCGACGACGATTTTCTGCGGCGAGATCGTTGACACTCTTGAACTGGTCTCCGGCGATCAGTCGCATGGGCTGGAGAGTCATGCAGCCGCAGATCACTGGATTGCCGTTCTCGTCAACCTTCGGCCTGCCCTGCAAGTCCTTCTCTTGACCCGGACATGGCCCGCCGTAGCTGTCGAGACCGCCTTCGATCGCCTCGACTTCTTCCGGCGAAAACCTCAGCGTGCCGCTCCAGCCACACATCATGCAGTGCAGGTGCGCTTCGTTCTGCGGCTTCTCACCGCCGATGCGACGAGCGAGAACCGACGCTTCATCGCGGCTCTTGGGCACCAATGCCAGGGAAGCCGGAGACACATCCGGCAGCGGCGTCTCGTTCGTCTCACTCGTCTTTTGGTCGCTCATCTTGCCTCCGCTTGGACTTGGGCCGCCCCTTGGCCTTCGACTTGACCTTGGTCTGCTCCTCCGTGTCGTCATACTTGTCGATCACGAAGTTGATCGCGGCCCCAACGCTGTGGCGCGCTCCCATCGTCAGGTCGCGAGCCTTCGCGATGCGTTCGAGCTTCTCGACAGTGGTCGTGTGCGTCCGAAACGTGAGCCGGACATCCGTCGCGACCTTGCCCTGTTCACGTTCGTCGCCCATCGCTCACACCGAAAGACGAGACTCGGCGCGCACCATCAGCAAGTCCGCTCCGCAAACGTACACGTTCAACTTCCGCACGCGCTCGCCCGACCGCTCGGTCACCTCGAAGCGCCAAACGTCGGATGAGACCTCGCTGTAGCTGTTCGCGACGAACGCCACGAGTTCCTGACCCGCTCCGCCGATCTGCTTCTCGTGATCGACCCGCAGCGCAAAGTCATGCGTGCGAAGCATCACCTCGACAGGTCCACCACCGATGCTGCGTAGAGCGTCTCCAAGACTGCTGCTGCTCACTGATCCCTCCAGGTTTCCAACGTCTCTATCCACTGACCGACTACGCCGTCCCAGCACCACTCTGAAGCGGCGACGCGCGCGCAAGCCTCTGCTTCTCGCGCGAGATGGTCGAACACCATCGGGCTACACGCCGACAAAAGCGCGCTTGCGATCAGACGAGGCTCGGCTACCGGGCACAACCCCGCCTCGTGCTCCAACTGCTCCATCCGATCTGAACACGCCACGCCAAGCCACCCGCCGAGCGAAGACAAGAAGTCCACCTGGCCGGTGACGTAAGTCGTCACGAGCGGCGTGCCGCTCACACATGCGGCCAGCATCATCATCCCGAAGCCCTCACACCGGGCAGGCAACACCACCACGTCCGAAAGCTCGTAGAGCGACCCAAGTTCAGCATCCGTGCATCCGCGATCAGGCGCGATCTGTATCTGCACCCCAGTCAGATCCAGATCCGCCACGAGGTAATGCACCGGCTCGTACACGGCCATCGGCACATGGACGACAAGCTCCGCGATCGGAGCCAACGTCTTCTGCACCAACGACCAGGCAGCCAGAAGCTCCTCCGTACCCTTGCGGCCCGGCCACGCAAAATCCGTCGCGAGATGAAGCAGCCTCAACTTCTCCGCTCGACGACGCCTCTCGAAGACGCCGAGGTAGTCCCTCGACACTCCCAACGGAACCTTGCAGGCCCACGTCGGGCTCGGAAGCTCGTAGCGCGACAGTGACCTCGAAACAGTGTCCAGGCACCACTGCGAAGGCGCGAGCACCATGCCCACCTTCGAGCACACTTCGGCTCGGTCCCTCGACAAGCAGTCGGTGTTCGGAGACGAGAAAACCGCCACGCGGCTCGCTCCGTAGCTGCTCGAAAGCATGTCGAGCAGCCAACCGGTGGTGTCGGCAAACGAGATCACATGCGTGCCCCGATCCGTCAAAGACAGCAAGTCCTCGTGCTCGACGATCGCCTTGTCGTCCAAGTTCGTCACGCCAGCCAGTAGCCCACGCTCACGCAAGCCGCGCGCGACGTTCGAGGCGACAGTCGCGTAGCTCAACCGCGAACCGAAGTGGCCGATGATGTGGTAGCTGCTCACCGCGCCTCCCCGTAAGCCGACGCGAGTTCCTCCTGCGAAATGAGAGGTCGCTCGGCGAGAAGGGACTTCGGCAAGAGACGAGACAGCGCATGGAGAAGCGGCCCCTTCGTCTCCTCGAACGAGAAGCGCCTTCGGACCTCGCTCGCGACTATCTCAGAACGCGACGGCTTGCGTCCGCGCTCTTCGTAGAGGTCTCTCATGGCCAGCGCCAGGTCGCTCACCTCGTACCCCCCCCACATGGACGCAGGGCACAGGATCGAACTGTGGCGCAGCATCTCCTTGGGAACGTGAGTGAGAGCCGCCGGAAAGAGGCGGCCAACCTCAGATCCGAACTGACGGCGCAGCGACATCACAAGCTCTCCGACCGCGCCGAAGTCGCTCGTGACGATCGGAACGCCCTGAGCCATGGCCCAGATCGGAGGAATGCCCAGACCTTCTCCAAAGCTCGGGTTGACGAAGCAGTCAAGGCTGCCCAGCCACTGGACCGTCTCGTCGTCGGTCAAGCCCGTGCCGGTGAAGAAACGAAGCCTCGGCATGGCCTTGCTCGCAGGCCAGTTCTCATCACCGAACTCACGAGCAATCTGCCGAACCTCCTCGGTCAGCATCTGCTCGAACTGCTGCAAGGTCGGGCGCTGCTCGCCATGGTGGCTCGTGCGAATCGCAAGCTCGACAGGATCTGTCCGGCGAAACGCCGAGAAGTACGCACGCAGAAGGTGATGGAACCCCTTGCGCTCGTGCCACGTTCCCAACGCCCCGAACGTGAAAGGTGCGGCATCGCTGACCGGCACCCGCTCCGGCTTCGGCGCTTCGAGAGCGTCTTTCCACGGCGCATCGCAGATCGCCGGAGGCAGCACGAGCACCTTGTCAGCCTTGACGCCAGACGAGGTGTAGCAACGCGCCGTGAATGGCGACACGCACCACAACGCCCTGAGCCCTGGGTCGTTGCACATACGCACGGCGAACTCCGAAACAGGAGACGCCTCGAACGCAACATACGACACGAAATGCTGGACACCGACATGCGAACCGCGAAGGTCAGGCGGCATGCTCGCGATGAAAGCGCGCGGAATCCCCACCGGGGTCTTCAGCCAACGCATCAGCATCGCCTCGCGGTCGCCTGGAAAGCGCTCGATGTCGATGTCCATCGACGGATGCGGCGCGAGCATCGTCGGAATCCCCATGCGCTCTAGCGACGTATGCAACGCCACCGCATGCGCCGCGTAGCCAGAGCGACCGTGACACGGAAACGTGTGCCACAGCCCCTCCACGTCGAACCCAGGCGCAGGCTCGGCAACGTAGTGGTACCCAGCACTCGGCATCGACTTGAGCTGAGCGTCGAGCGACCGCTGCTCCTCCTGCGACGGAAGGCTGTAGGAAGCGGCTGCTTGTGAAACGAGATCTCGGTCCGTCATCGAAGTGTCGGACAATACTCGCGCTGTCAGACAGTCGCAAGCCTACTCGGAGCCGACCAGCCTCAAGAAGGAAGACAGCTGTTCCGCCAACGAGCGCATCTCGTCTTCCGTCAGGTAACGGCCCGAACGCAGCCTGTCGCGAACACGCGCAACGATGCCGAGCCCCGGCACGGACTCGGCGTTTGGTCGCAGCGGCGAGGAAGCTCGGCTCCAGAGGTACCAGACCAGACCCACGAGCAGCAGCACGACGACGATCGTCTTGAACGTCCAGCCGCCGCGATCTTCGGCAAGCGCAGTCGTCTTCTGCTCAACCAGCGAAAGAGGGTAGAGCGGCGGATCGGACCGATCGACGTGGTAGCTCATGGCGCTCAGCGCGTGCCGCCGACGTACAGCATGGTCGCTCCAGCCGTGTCCGTGATCGCGACCGAGTCGCTCACGCGAACGCACCAGCCCTTGCAGTAGTCGCACTGCCAACGCTCAGGACTCGACACGATCGCGATCTTGTCGTCGGCACGAGGCGCACGGCCCAGAACTTTCTCGCAGTGCCATCGCCAGTTGATCGACAAGTGACTGCTCGTCGGCAAGCGCCCGTACTTCACCCAATCCAAGCTCATCTGCTTGTTGTCCTCGCGGACGTGGAAGTAGTTCACCTGCTTATGATCTCGCAGGCACACCGGGCACTGGCCCACCAGCATGCCGATCGCCTCGTTCGAGTCCGAAGAGCGAGGAACCATGTGGATCTCGCACTCGATCGTCGAAACCTCTTCGCCCTTGATCGAATGACGCCACAAAATCCACGTCTTGGGAGCCAACGCCTCGGAGTCCAGCGTCCCGTTGGTGAATCGGCCCTCGCGGAACATGCGCTGCTCCATCGACCTACCGGCCGAGAACTCGCGCTCGCCCATCCGTCCGCCGAAAATGTCCGTCTTGAAGATCTTGTTCACGACCGCTGCTCGACTTTCCACGCGGCGTCCCGCGCAAGAGCCGTGTCTACCATGACCCACGCGCGGTGTCAGACACTTCGACGGCGGCGACGATTCGCCTTGACCTTGCCGGACCGCATCTCTTTCAACGTCTGGTAGGAGAAGACCATCGACGCGATCGACAGGCCGTAGAGAACGACCAGCGGCGGACCGAGGTACTTGAGCAAGTACGGCGTCGCCGCCCGCGTCGCCTCGCCCACCACCGGGGTGATGATGTGACGGTCGATGGCCGACACAATCCGCGGCCCCTGCCGCTGGAGCGTGGCCTCCGGGTTCGAGACAAGCCCCGCCGCCAACGACGCGATGGCCCCCGCATCCAGCTGGAGCGGAGGACACCCGGCCTGCCCAAGCCCCGAGTAGTTGCCCAGACCCCCGAGCGTCACCGGAACGTGCCGCGCAACCTGCGCGAGACACGCGCCCTCGTCGGCCATCTCCTGACACATCTGAGCGCGGGCATCCCAGTAGGACTTCAACTTCGACTTCGTCCAGCCCATGTCCCGGTTGGCTTGAGCAGTCGTGAGCACGCGAGACATCAGCGAGCCCTCCGACGACGCCTGTTCGCCGCGACCTTGCGACCGCCTCGACCCGCAAAGTAGCCGAGCGCAAGCCCCACAGGAATGCCGACGAAGGTGCCAACGGCCGTGATCTTCGCGTACTCGACCAGCGCGTCCCAGTTGATCGGAGCCCGATCCGTATACGTCACCGAAGTCGTGCCGCCCGTCTCAAAACCAACGCGCGGAAGGTACTGAACCTGCGGCTGCGGGAACTTCCAGAGGTACTCCGCGATCCCCATGAAGCGGCGCGGCAAGTCCAACGAAGGCAGCGGCGCAGGACTGACTGGAGCACGCGCCGCACTCGGCGGCGGTGCAGCAGCCTGCCCGAGCCCACGCAGCGGAACCCCAGCCCCGTACCGGCCGTATGGGTACGGACGCCGCATGCCCGCCGTCCCGTCGAGGTTGAGAACCTGCTCGCCCCACACCAACGTCGCAGGCTTGAAGCCCGCGCCGGGGATCGGCGTGACGACGCTGTGCGGGTACGATCGGTACCGTCCCAAAATGGGTGCCGAGAGCATGTAGAGGCTCGGCGTGTAGGGCTCTACCCGTCTGTCGTAGACGGTCTTGATCGCGGGCATGGTGGCCTACATGGTCGCGCAGACCGACCATGAAGGCAACCACCACCCTTCGTCCTAGACGGCAATCGGCTTGCGGCTCGTCCGCTTCTTCGCAACCGCAGCAGGAACGCGGCTCGTCCGCTTGACCGCCGGTCGGCTCGTCCGCTTTGCGGCGCGCGAAGCCTTCTTGGCCGCGACCTTCTCGATCTCCAGCTTCCCCTTGACGATGGTCTTGAGGTCGCGCGAAGCCGAGCGCCCGGTCTTGCCGACGAAGAGGCCGATCAGCTTCGAGCGCTCGTTGATGACGCCCACAGACTGCTCAACTTGCTCCAGCTTTTTGGCCTCGCTCACGGCGTGGCGCACTGCGCCTGCCCGATCGAAGCTCGGACGGCTCAGGTACTCTCGTCGGGTGAGCCGGAGAGCACCGTCAGCGTCGAGACCAACGCCGACGACTCGGTACCATCGGTCGGACGGGGGGCTGCCGTAGGGGTCGGAAGAGGTTGAGGTTCCGGTTGCGATGGAGAAGGTGTCTGACATCGGGCCGGAGAATAGCTCCGGGTGTCTGACACAGGCAAGACGACGATGTGGTCCCGTTTCGCCCAGAGCGGCCACGCCTGCTTCATGCTCGGATCGATGAGCCAGCGGCTCGACCACTTGTCCGGCCGCCACCGACTCGGCACGACCACGAACACGCGCTCAGCCGCCCGGTACCACTCGCGAAGCGCAAGCTCCGGGTACTCCAGGCACTCCAACACGTCGCATGCAAACAAGGCCCCGAAGTGCTTGTCGGGCCACTGGAGGGCGTAGTAGTTCGCGAAGCTCACCACGTCTGGCCCGTGCGCCACGAGCGGGGCCTCCGCGTCGAGGTTCACGTCGCCCCACAGACGCTCCCCCAGGACCGAGGCGCGAAGGGACTTGCCCTTCACCCCGGCTCCAAGGTTCGCCATCGGCTTGCCGTTGCGAGCCGAGACTGCACGCGCAAGACGCGCGACCTGCTGCGGACGCTGGATGGCGTCACGGGCGTAGGCTGCGGCAGCGAAGCCCAGCCCGGCCTTGATCAGCAGGTCGCGCATGGGCGCGTCACGCCGCGCGACGACGGCGACGGTTGCGGCGGACGTACCCGCCCCCGCGAAGGACTTGAGGTGCCTTCGCGTCCCACCAGAAGAACTGGGCCACGACGAGAGCGGCCAGTCCGACCGTGGCGTATTTCCACCTGACCGTGACCTGCTCAGAGTCGGCCTGGCCCAGGTGAGATCGATGCGCTCGGGCAAGCATCGCTCGATCCTAGCACGCGGCTCAGACCTCGTCGTCGATGTTCTCGCGGCGCTTCCAGTCTGCGATGGCGAGAAGCCGCTTCAGATCCTTGACCGCCATGATGCCGAGGTACTTCCGAGCCGTCTTGAACACCTGCCCTCGGTCGAGCGACTCCCATCCGGCCACCGTCTCGATGTCAGCGCGGTCCTTCGCCCGGCCCGCGTAGAGCTTCATGGCAACAAGGAAATCTGGGCGAGCGACGCGGAGCGGATAGCCCTTCACTTGGACAGCCGACCGTCTGGCCGCCTCGTACAGCCTGGCCGCGTCATCCTTACGCATGATGAAATCGACCGCGACACCAGCCACTTCGGAGCGAACGCCGCCGAACGACAGATCGCGTAGCGGCTTCACTCCGCTTGGTGCTTGGCCCACGAGCACGTCGAGGTCCGAAGTCAGGCGACGGGATCCATACGCCTGGAGAGCATACCCACCGACCAGAACGGCTTCCTTGTCGATCTTGGCGACCGCGGTGGCAGCTGCGGCAAGCTCGGCGGGCGAGCGCAGCTGCGCGCTGGGACCGCTGTTGCGAAGCGGGCGGCTGCCCTGTGGCCCACCGCTCGTGCGCCTCGCAGCCACGCCTGGACTCAGTTCTCGCGCCAGAAGACGAAGCCGCTGGCCGTCGTGTCGTAGTTGCCGTCGTATCGGGAGAGGAAGTGCTCCCAGCCGTCCTCGTCCACGGCGGCCTCGGCAGCCGCGTTGTAGTCGATGCCCGCGATCTTGATCGCCTGCGCGATGGCCTCCTCGCGGCCGTAGATGTCCGAGAGGTACTCGATCGGGTCAGCCAGACGATCCTCTGCGATCTTCTCCGCAAGCTCCTCGATGTCGGAACCCTCCGGCTCGGGGAGGTTGCCGTCCTCGTCCTCCTCGGGCACGTCCATGCCCCAGTCCTCGGCCTGCGCCCAGAACCGATCGGCGCGCTCTTCCGAGAGGTCGTCGTAGATCATGCTCTCCACGTCGGAGGTGAGGTCTCGACGCAGGCGATCGGTGTCGATGAACCGCTCGATGAAGTCGCGGTTGAACAGTTCCGGCTCGCTCTCCAGATCCTGAAGCACCACCTTGATCGCGAGGTCGCGGGCTACGTCCTCGTCCTCCACGACGATCCAAGAGCGGCGACCGCCCCGCGTGCTGATCTCGTAGACCTGACCGGCGCGAAAGCCGGTCATGTGGCTCTCCTCGATGCCCAAAGAGTCGGCGTCCTCGCCAAGCTCCTCCGCCACCTCGCGGAGAACCGCCTCCTCGTCGCCAAAGTCCACGCTTTCGTTCCGTCTCAACGCTGCCCTGCCCATGAATCACCTCGTGCCGAGAGACTATCACCGCCGCCCAGTGCGGCGCACGTCAATCCGATGAGTCAGTCCGACGCTGCCGCCCGCAGATCCGCCGCGGGTCTTGCTCCAGAGTAGCGTCGTATTGCTCTGATATTGAGAGTTCGACAACACCGTGCATGCGTGCGCTAGCGTCGGATCCCGCTCATCCAGCCGCCACAGCACCCAGGCATCCTGGCTGCGTTCGCCGCTGGGGTGCGCGACCCGCACCAGCAGATTCCTACGCTGGCCACGGTCCCGCCTCCGGTCCCACTCCCACCACTCCTCAGCCTGACCCCCGATGAGAGCGGCCTGCGCCTGTGAGCGGATCTTGTGCGCGGAAGCCGCCCATCGCTGGGCCAAGCGCTCGCGCACATGCTCGCCCCACAGAAACCGCCGCACCGAGCCAACAGGCGCGACCAAGGATACTGGCGGACGGTGGTACGTCATTCCTCTGCCGTAACGATGCGCGACCTCTCACGCAACGCGAGTCCTACCCCACGAGTCAAGCGCCACGAGCCACTGCCGCCGGTCGAACGGCCAGTCGGCCACCTCGCGCATCGCCTCGGCAGCGAAGTCCCACGAGAGCGCGACCTCGTAGTCCCGCGCCGACAGCATGTTCTCGGCAGCGCAGAACGAGAAATCCTCGCAGTCGCCTTCCGCCGCACCCTCGTCGCGGGCGCGGCGGTACTGCGCGGCGCGCATCGCGCCGAGCCGATCGCATGCCGCCTCCAGAGCCTGGGCGAACCCGCGCTCGCCATCGACCCAGCCCCGCCCGCAACAGGCGTAGCACACGTCGAGGCAGCGCACGCCGTCCTCGTCCCAAACCTGACGGCCCTCGCCGTCGCAACGCAGGCAGACCCGATCCCGATCGGTCATCGCCGCTCCTCTCGCCCGGCGTGACTGCCGGGACAACTAAGGATAGCTCCGCCCAGACAGCGTGCAACAACTTTTTTCAGCGACGCCCTACGGCGAAGGCCGCGACCGTACCAAGCACGACGACGGCCGCTCCTGCGCCGAGCGCCCATGGGAGCCACGATGGGCTGCCACCGCGAGCCTGCATGCTGCTCCGCGCATCGAAGGCGTCGCCTCCGCTTTCGCCGCCACCCTTGCCGCCGCTGGCATCGCCGCCGTCGCCCGAGCCGCCAGAGGAGGGAGGACCGGCCAAGATCGCGTCGAACAGCGGACGCGGCAGCACCAGCCCTCCGCTACTCGTCCGAGCAACGCCCGCGGCCGACATGCCTGCGCGGCTCGCGTAGGCTCGCACTGCCTGAACCGTCGGACTGTTGGCCGAACTGATCACGCCATCCGGCGCGCGAAGGTTCAGAAGCCCGTACCGAATCAGCTGCGCCTGGAGACGCGCAACGTCTCCGCTCGCGCCACGCGCCGCTGTGAACGCCTGGCCAAGACCTGGCACGTGATACGTCATCGCCGCCGCCGCCGATTCGCGAGAACGGCCGCGCGCGACTGGCCAAAGGTCTTGCCAAGCCACCAGCCGGTCAGCAGGCCGAAGAGCAAACCGCCGCTCGCAGCCGCCACAACCGTCCCGCCGAAAGCAGCGGACTCGATGTCCAAGCCCATGCCGGAAGAGCGACCTCCGCATCCGCAGTCGGCCGAGGCCAGCGGGTAACGGTTGGAGCGCATCCCGTTGACCATCGTGTACGCCATGGCTGCCTACTCTACGCCTCGCACCGGAGCCCTGGCAAGCTCGGCCCCGGTCAGACGAATCTGCAACATGCGCCCGAACGCGCCGTTCTGCGCCAAAGCCTCAGCGTCGGACTCGGTTACGCGCAGCCGCACATAGCAACCCTCGGGCGCGACAGTGATCCCAACGACGACGCCTCGCGCAACGAGGTCTTGTTTATCGCTCAACGCTCACCCCTCCTTCTCGCAGTGCTCGGAAACAGCATGACTGGCTTTCGACCGCTCGGCTTCCAGCCGTCCTTGATCTTACAAATCGTGCCCGGAGACAGCCCCGTCGCCTCCACGATCGACTTGTTCGACTCGCCTCGCTTGAGACGCTCCCGCACGTCGAGCACCTGCTCCAGGGTTGTATCCGGTCGCTTCCTCATGCGCCCACCTCCCGAAGAAGCTCCGCTGCCAACGGCACGCCGGGCGTCTTTCGGCCCCAGTTCAGAAGCGCTACCACGCGCTTGTCAGTGACGTGCAACCGGCCGGTTCCGTACCGCTTGCCCTGCGCCCTCATCTGCGCCTCGTGACGCTCGACGAAGTTCACCGCTCGCGCAGCCTTGTTCCACATCGCGGGCGTCCACTTGGATGGCGAGGTGTCCTTCATCCTCGCCAACAGCGGCAGCTCGGCTCGGATGTGCGCGAACGAGGCACGCTTGGAGAGTGGACTCTTGTGCCAGCGACGGATCTGGTCACCCGTCATGTTGATCGTCTTGTTGAAGTGCCGAGCGAGCGCCTCGTCGGTCATGGCCGACGGCGGACGACTCGTGCGCTTTCTGCTCGTGCGCTTCACGCTCTCACCTTACCGTGACCGCGGCCCACACCGCCCCGGTCGCCACGACGCCGACGGCAAACCAGAGCGCCTCACTCTCCCACCATCCGCGCTCCGCAGCATGCCGAGCCTGCTCCTGAGCCTCCCGAAGCTGACGCAGAAGCTCCTGCTCTCGCGCGCCCCACAAGCCGTCGCGAAGCGTCAGTCGTTCCTCGGTCGCCAGCAGTCGCAAGTGCTCCATCTCCACCCTCACGTCGCACACCTCACGGTCGCGCTCGGAAGTGAGGTCGAGCACGAACCGCATCCGGTCGTACTCTTGCTGAATCTGGAGCAGGTTGGCCGCATCAATCAGAAGACCATCGCGAGGCGCAGCCGCGCCTCTGCGAAGTGGCAACACGTCAGGCTCGGGAAGCTGAAACGATGCGCCCCGCGCCTGGCTCGGTGCCGCGTGCTCCTGAGCAGATGCCGTCGCACACCACAACGAGCAGGCAACGATGGCAGCGGTCAGCCTCACCGGACGACCTTGAGCCTGCGACCGTCAGCAGCGCGCACCTGATCATCCGAGCCGAGCACCCAGTAGTTGCAGCAGCCGTAGGTCTTGACCGGCACCTTGAGGCCCAGGCAGAAGCCATTCTTGCCGCTCTTGTAGTCCAACTTCGAGCACGTTCCGCAGAAGTAACCCGCTCCAGCCTGCGAGAAGCCCTCGACCTGAACGTACCCAGCCGACTCTTTGATCTTCGCTTCGCTCATGTGACCGCCTTGCCGTTCTTTCGGCAGTACGAGTAGTACCCGATCAGCCCCAGTGTGATCGTGAGGCTCGATGCGACGCTACCACGAACGAGTTCGCGTCCGCGAAGACCGGCAAGCCAAAGCCCAGGAGCGATCAAAGCCATCCGGCGGAATGTCGCCCACGCCACCCGCTCCGCAGACCCTGGCTGGTCTTCGAGCAGCGCCAAGATCGCATAGGTAGAGGGCGGACTTCCGCGCTGCTCACTCATCGTCCACCGTCCCTTCGCCGCCGACGACTCCACTCGCTCAAGTGCCTGGCCGTCGCTTCGAGGTCGCCGCCACCGCGAAGACGGTCGTACTCGGCACGCTGCTCGTCATCAAACGCCGCGATGTCGTCGGAGAACTTGTCCTCGATCTGCTCGATGCGCCTCTGCGCGGCTTGGATCGATGCGTCGAGACGTGCCTCGATCTCTCGCTCGCCAGGCCCCGCATCGATCCCACGCTGCTCCACCACAACCACAGGCTCAACCGAGTCACAAGACCGACCAGCGAGGAAGAAAGTAGCCGCCAAAAGAACAGCAGCCACCGCAAACGCACCCGCCTGGAACTTCGTGATGGTCACGAGCCCCCCTGATCATCGCTGCGTGAAGCAACGCCGAGCCACTTTGACATCGCCGCCCGAGCAACGCCGGGAACCTCCGACCACGTCCGCTTGAGCGCCTCGTACAGCTGACCGCTCACCGCGCCAGCGATCCCAAACCAAAGCATCCGAGACGGCCACACATCGGGAACCCACTCGGCAGCAGGAAGACCAGGGATGAGACCGCACAAGCTCCCCACACAGAACGGATGCCACGGCATCGTCGCAGACCAGGCGCGGAACAAAAGAGGCTGCTCCGCCTCCGGCTTCTTCGAGAAGCCGAACAGCGCGATGACACGCTTGACTACCTCGCCGCCGAGGTAGACGGCGAACACAACACCCAGAAACGACCAGAACTGGGTGATCCAATACACGACCTTCTCTTCCATCCCGCAATCATAGCCCAGCCACCCCAGCCACCGGAGCCTCGTTGCCCCAGACCTGCCAACCCGGCCGAGCGATGCGCGCAAAGCACTCCAGCCTCGGACCCTTGCTCACCCGCTCGATCAAGTCGTAGCTCGCCCTCGGCTTGCGCGAGTGAATCACCTTGCCGTCCTCACCTCGCTCGTGCGGGGCGAACAGAACGCTCGGAACGCCGCGGTCCCCCGTCCATACGTCCGGCGACTGCCCCTTGCCCCGCACGCCGAAGAGCAGAAGCTCGTGAGCCCCTCTGGCGTACTGACCGATGCCGATCTTGACCGCAGGAGTGCCGTCCTCCCGCTCCACAAGGCCCTCGCAGCCGTAGCCGGTCTCAGCGTCCAGCGCGCTCGGCCGCTCGGCCTGCACCTTCACCCACGGGAAGGTCCGCTTGTACTCGAAACCGAGCCTCTCGATCAGCCAGAGCGCGTCCTTCAGGAAGTTGTCGGTCGCCCAGATCCAGCAGTGCGCGTCGTCAGCCAAAAGCCACTCAGGAGCACCCGTCATCGCGCCCGCGATCGTCTTCACGTCCGCCAGATCGTAATGCCGATCCGCTCCACGCTTGATCTTCCCTCCACCACGCTCCAGCCAGGGAGGATCCGCCAACACACACCGAACCCTTGGACGCGAACCGCGGTCGGGCTCGAACAAGTCGAGGTTCACCGCTCCACCTCGAACAGAGAGGTCTGGTTCAAGTCCACCGCATCCTCACGAGCACCAACCGCCTCCGCAAGCTCACGCACCGCACGCTTGGCGCGCAGCATCCTCCGAGCCGCCTCGATCAGAACGTGAATCGCAATCGCGTCGGTTCCACTCGTGCGGGCCGCCAACTTTTCAGCATGATCGACCGCATCCTTCAATCGCATCGGCCAAGAGTATGTCGCATCTACCTGTCTGACAAGCGGTTTGTGGTACGGTCGCCGCATGACGACCATGGTGAGCGAGGTTCCCGACGGTTCGCTGTTCGCGGTGATCGATCGGTCCGAGCAGATCGTTGCCTTCGCAAGAAGGCTGCGGGACGCGACCGATTTCGCGGAGCGTATGGGCACCGTCTATGTAGACGCGCCGATGCCTGCGGAAGGTGTTGGGTTGCGTCTTGCGGCAAACGCAGTGGTGGGCCTTGGTTCGTCTCGGGTGAGACGAGCGCCGGAAGAGGCGTTGAGGGCCGTGTATGCAGCGATGGGTCTCAAGGGCAGCGAGCCGATCGTGTCGATGCAGCAGGTGCAAGAGCTTTCGTCCGAAGAGGCGCATCGGAGGCTCGTGCCTCTGTTCCCCAAGCTCAAGGTGACGAAGGCGGGCAAGGCGTCTGCGATCAAGGCGTACAACACTCCGGCGTCGATGGCCGAGAACCTGATCGGCCAGAACTACAAGACGGCCAAGGGCACGCCGGAAGAAATCATCGACCTCATTCGCGAAGACTCCGCGCAGATCTACGGCGAGGCGTTCAGCAACGCGAGCGTGAAGGGACTCTCAATCCTTCCTCACACGACCAGCTACACCGACCCCAACGTCGCCGAAATACGCGACGAGATGATGAACAAGATCTACGGGGTCGAGAGAGTGCTGCCCATCAGACTTCAGTCCTGCACCAAGGCCACGCCCGAGTGCGCGAAGTCGTGCCTCGTCTTCTCCGGCAACAACCTCGCGGACGACTACAACACCGTCAAGAAGTACTCGTTGCTTCAGTCGCTCATCACAGAGCCGGTGGCTTTTTGCCGGATGCTCGTCGATGCGATCCAGATGCACCGCGATCGGTGCATCCGAAACAAGACCATGCCGCTCGTACGGCTCAACGTGTTCTCGGACTTGCCATGGGAACTCATGTTTCCTGATCTGTTCGAGCACTTCGACCACGACAACTTCGTGCAGTTCTACGACTACACCAAGGTGCCGGGGCGCATCACGCCGCGAAACTACGACCTTACGTTCAGCTTCGCTGGCGCAGAGAGAAGCGCCGACGACATGGAGCACGAGATCAACCGACAGCGTAGGCGCGTCGCAGTCGTGTTCGCCCGCGTCGGCCAACGAGCGGTCATGGTCGAGCCGGGTCAGCGACAAAAGTTCGAGGTGCCACTGAAACCACCACCAGGCAGCCAAGGCATCCCGAGCCGCATCTGGGGCCTGGATGTGATCGATGGAGACGTGAGCGACATGCGGCCCTTCGACCCGAGCCCGTCGGTCGTCGCCTTGCGCTGGAAGATCCCCGCAAACCAGGGCGTCACTCTCGTCGATGCAGACGCCTTTGTCGTGAAGGGCACGATGGTAGACGGACAGTTCGTTCTCGCAGAGACGCCGCGCTTCACGCTGGACTACTCTGCGGAAGCAGTCTGACCGACACCTCGACCTCGACACGAGGTCGCTCAGGGTCGGGCGGTTTCGTTTCGTAGGAGCCCACCGTAGCCTGACGGTCATCGTTCCAAGCAAGCCCGTTCAGCGCATCTTGGATAGCCTTGAGCACGTTGTCTCCGTCCGGTACGCGGCGAGTCGGAGGGTAGATCACGATGCCGACCTTGTACGTCGCATCGAGCGGCCAAACACCGCGTCGCAAGAGCCCTCCCTGCGCCATCGCAGCCCATGCACATGACTGCACCAGCTTCTCGTAGGCGCGCGTCTCCTTCGGCGTGTAGAACCGACCGCCAAGACCGCGACGAGCGCGCTGCTTCGGCTGCGGCTTGCCAGGGACGACGAAACGAAACGAGCCTTCAGCGAGAGGCTTCACTGACCGAGTCGCTGGAGACCTTGCCGATCACGTTCTGCAAGCGGAACTCCATGAGCCGCGAGCCCACCTTCAAGACGACGAAGACCGTGCGACCCACCGGCTTGAACCGACGGAACTCGCCAACGGCCACCTCGCCAAGCGAAGATCGCAGCGAGGACGGGACGCGCACGTTGACTCGCAACCCAGCGCGAGGTGCCCCGTTCTGCATGAACTCCGCGATTTGCACAGCAACGAGCGTGTCTGACACTCTGTAGCGTGTCAACATCGGAGGCACATGGGCACGCAACTGGCGCGAGTTCTTCCTGCTGCTGATCAGAGTTTCGTCATCCGCATCGGAGGGCAGGACACACACCGCACCAAGCAGATCTTGCTCGCGATGTATGCCTTCCTCGTGGACAAGCCCGTCAACACGCGCCGCACCTACCGAGCGGGCCTCAAGCAGTTCTTCGACCTCATCGGCTGGAAAGACCCCAAGCTCATCACCGTGGCCGAGGCCGCTCACTACAAGCGATGGCTCGTGGACCAGGGCTTCGGCAACAGCACCGTCTGCGTGCGGCTGGCAGGAGTCGATGCGTTCTTCGACTTTTTGACGAGGCCGGTCGGAGAAAACGGTCAGCAACTCATCACCTTCAACCCGTTCTCCGTCGTCTCGCGCAAGGACGTGCTTCCGAGCCCCTTCGGTCGAGCCAAGAGCATCGAGTGGAAGAGCTTCAAGGCGCTGATCGATGGGCTGCCAAACGACCCAAGCGGCTACCGTGACAAGGCTGTGCTCATCTTCGCAGCTTACACCGGCAGACGACGCGCTGAGATCGCCAAGCTCCGGGTCAAAGACCTCGACCTCAAGGGCAAGCCACGGACATACAGCGTCGTGGTCAAGGGCAACAAGCTCAAGACCTTCGAGCTTCCCAAGGTCTGCTACGACGCCATCCGCGCGCATTGGATCAGTGCAGACAGGCTACGGCGCATGACCGGCGAGAGCGCCGTGTTCTCAGCCGTCGCAAGCTGTCCATTCACCAAAGGCATGGACCCCGAGCGGGTGATGCACCACAACGTGATCTCTCTCATCATCAAAACGGCCGCGAAGAAAGCCGGGATCGACCCCAGCACAGTCACGACTCACTCGCTGCGGCACATGGTTGCGAGCGATCTCGACAAGGCCGGGGCTCGCTTGCAGGACATCCAGCGCTTCCTCGGCCACGCACAACCCAACACCACCGCCATCTACCTCCAAGCCTTGCGAGGCCCGGTCTCGGCGATGGAAACAGAACTTGAAAGAGTGCGAGGCGCAGCAGCCAAGCTCGCTGAGACCATCATCGAAGGGGTCGAGCCGATCGACGACGAATAGCCCAGACAGACAAGCCTCCGAGCGCGACCATGCTGGCGCTGCCGACGGCCAAGATCGGCACCCAGCTCGGAACGCCCGCCAAAGGACTTCTGCGCGCGACGCTGCCGCGGTACCGAATCGTGACGAAGTCCTCCGGCCAAGCAATCGAGCCGCCGCCAGGAGAACTGCTCGGCCCTTCCGCCAGATACCAGTTGCCGTCCCTCATCACGACTCGCGCATCGGGATGGCGGCGCATGAAGCTCGTGGAGACGGGGGCGTTCGCAAAATCGGTCGCGCGAGGCACCACGTTGCCTCGACGGGCCTGCGCGAACCCAAGAACCTGCATGCGGGTCAGCAGGCCGATCTGATCCCAAGGCATGCTCGCCGCTCGGTCGCGAACCGCTAACCGGCGCTCGGCACACTCGTCACGACCATGGTACGCGCCGCCAGGACGACACTTCTCGCCATCGCGTCGCCAGATCGGGTTGATCGGCTGGCTGTGCGCCTGCACCAAGTCCTTCAGCGTTCGCCATCGGCCAAACAGAGCCATGCGCTGCGCGTAGGTCCAAGCAGTGGCCACCTTGTTGCCGCCCTCGTGATGCACCGAACGGGCAAGCCACAGGATGTCCTCGGGCGTGATCTGATAGCGGTAACCACCCGCCGACACGATCTCGCCAAGCTCATCCTCTGACGGAAGCTCCCCAAGAGCCTCCGGCGCAACCAGCTGCGTCTTGATCGGGAACGCATTGATCGTCCGAACCTGCGACCCCCTGTGAAGGTCGAGATCGTAGATCGGTACGCCGGGACCACGGTACGTCATCGACCAAGCCTACCTCACACATCGCCCCCCTTGCACCTGTCAGACACCTCGTGCAGTCTCGCATCCCACCGCAAGAGGAGGCTGCCACGATGACCCTGACACGAGACGAGTTCGAGGAGTGGCTCCAGCAGCACTCCGACGAAGTGCTCGACCGCATGAACCAGACACCACGAACACTCAACGGGTGGATGACCAGCTACCTCCGCACCATGGCCCTGATCGTGTCCGAGCGCAGCGGAGATGACGAACTCGAAGACCTCGATGCCGCCTTCGGAGGCGCGGAAAACGACAGCCTCTTCGGTGACGGAGAGGACTACTGATGCGCTTCCGAGTTGGCCAAGACGAACGGAGGTACAACGCCCTCCGGGTCGAGGCATACCTTCGCATCGCACAGCTACCCCCGTCGGTGACCGGGGAAGTGCTCCGAAACTGGAGCAAGATTGAAGCGATTCTCTTCTGGGAAGGCGTCAAGCAAGGGCTCGCAATCGCCACTCTGCACGCCATGGACGCGCGAGCACCAGACCAGAGACTCCTGAGTGGAGCAAGCCGACCCGTGTCTGCTCACGCAGCCGTCTACGGAGAGGCTGACACGCCGCTGGTTCAGGTCGAGTCTGGTCACCTCGACACGATCTTCCAAGGTGCCGACGAAACGAGGCGAGCAGCGGCGCTGCATCCGTGGCTCTCGACGGACCCGGTCGAGTTCGCTCCCCAGACGCTAGACGAGTTCATCAGACGATACGGAAGCGATGCGGTCGGCAACTCGCAGCAACCGCCAACGCCACCGCACACGATCGCAGAGCAGCCGCAGGCACAAGATGCCACGGAAGAGGAACAGCAGATCCTCGATCAGCTTCAGACGATGCTCGAACGTCCAGAAGAAGATCAGCCGACCGAGTCTCCCGCATTCCTCGATCGAGTTCGCGACGAGCTTCTGGCACAGGCCGCCGCAGGCTGGAAGCCTAGCAGCTGGCCCGATCTGATCATGCGCCTGCACACCTCGATGCAGGTCGATGCAAGCTACCTAGACCTTCAGCTGTCTTCGGATGTCGGACGATCCGTCTTGGCACAGGCAGGACTGTTCGACGTGTTCCCCGGCCTCGGCGTGCTCGTCAACGAAGACGGAGAGTTCCAGGGGATCAAGAGCGCATGAAGATGATCTACGAATCGGCGCTGGGGCTTGAGCCGGTAGAGGTCGAAGTTCTGGAGATCGACTTCGACAGAGACTCCGCCGTCATCCTCATGCCGCTGGGCAAAGACACCCTTGCCAACCTGTTCCTCCGCGAGGAAGGAAAGCCAGAGATCCGCTACGTCCAGCGATCCGTGCCACGCTCGCTCCTTCGACCACTGTCGAGCTAGACTCGCGGCATGAAGCCGCTGACCGGGTTCGACTTCTTCGAGGTTGACGAGAACGAGCCGCCGCCCACCGTTCCCGAGGGACTCGCCGCGCTGCGAGAGCTTCGACGCGACGACCTGTTCCGCGTGGACGGCAAAGGGCCAACCTTCCGCGTCGTGCAGAGCTACGGCGACACGATGAAAACCGCCACGAAGGAAGGCACCGCAGGGCGCGTGCTCTACGTCGTGCAGGGCGTCACGCACGACTATCAGGTGGAGGTGTACCCGACGAGCGGCGGAAGCCTGGATAGGACCGGGCCTTCGATCGTTCCGCCGGGCATCGCGCGCAAGGTCGAGAGGGTCGAGAGGAATGGCCCTGCGAGCCTCCCGCGCGCCCAGGCCAGCTTCGACCGTCATTTCGACGCGCTGGCGCAGCAGTTCCCCGACTACGGCACGCTGGAGCTTCACCACGACGAGGCAGCAGGCGGCGACAACGGGCACGGCTCCGAGCGGCAGTTCGGCTACTGCACGGTGGACCCGCCGTTCCGAATCGCCTTCGCCGCGAAGATCGAGCAGATGCCCGACGAGTACATCGACGGGCTCATGGCCCACGAGTTCGGCCACGCCATCGACCACCGCTACAGCAAGGACGCGCTGGAGGCCCGCTTTGGCAAGCGGCTTCCCGACAGCGTCGAGCG
>JACCDP010169490.1_pt1 | contig 19865 bp, 18 predicted proteins | sample 7445841 | NCBI WGS metagenome assembly JACCDP01 (sample SAMN15323441, study PRJNA562643) | freshwater metagenome | isolation source: river surface water | place: USA:Blue River Watershed | collected 2017-08-17
CGAGGATTAAATCTCGTAGGATCAACTATGGCGTCAACTGTGCCTCTAAGCACTGTGTTGCCTTCGTTGGCTATCAAAGTATTTGTAGGAAATGTGTCAGAGTCCCAATTGACGTGTAGAATTGTGCTGTCGTCTTGATCTTCACTGAGTGTTCCTACTATTTGATTACCATTATTTTGTATTAAAAATACTTGGCTAATACCTGCTCTAAACTTGCCAGGGTATTGTTCAAAAATATAGTTCCAACTAATGTCTGCACCGACTTTATTAAACACAGTGTCGCTAGCGTCATCTGTAATTATAGGCTCTCTGCCTTTTAAGAGAGATAATTTATTGTTATAAACTAATAACCCATATCCTGATACGTTGTTAAATTCAGTGGCTGCCGGTGTACCATTGACAAAGTCAGGAGTTACATTGCCTGTAGCATCAAAGATGTTCATTAATACATCTGTTACTACACCTAACTTCTTAACTTTTGTCGGCGGACTGATCCAAATAGGTGTTTCAAATGTTAAACTAGCAACATCGATTTCTGTTTCGTTGCCCATAGGAATAGTTCTAGAACTAAAAGTTATATCTGTTAATTCTACAACACTTAAACTGGTCCAATCTAAGAAGTTATCTGTAGTCTGTATTTCTAAACTAGGATTGAATAACATTAAAATCTGTTCCATGATCTGCAATTTCATGTCAGTATTAGTGGTCCAGATATCTGTCTTAATTGTTAACTTATACGGAGTAGGCATTAGGCGCTCAACTGTATAGTTATTGCCTTGTTTAGAAGTATATTCTCCGGTAGTCTCGTCAAACTCTCGTTCTCTGATATGTACCTTGCTAACAAAAGTAGCATCACCGAGTCTAGTTCTATCCATGGCTAGCCCGGTAACATATACGGCCATCCTTGGTGCGCTAGATAGTTTGTTTTCTGAGTTATCTTTAATAACTGCCCCAACTTGTCTTGTCATGTCTCCGTACATAACAGGAACTGTGCGTTGTGTTCCGTCTGCGGCCTGATATTTAAATCCGCTCAACATGCGGATAACTTGTCCGATATATCGTCTTATCTGACCATCATAAAAAAATTGCATTATTCGTCCGCCTGTGGTCTAAGAGCCTTGCTTAGGCTTTGTCTTTGTGTTACAACCTTATCGTAGATTGTGTATCGAACAGTGCTACCATCTATTACAGGATGTCCTATAATAAATCTCAAACTGCCACTGTTATTTTCTAATGAAATTTTAGTTGCTTTACTTTGTTCATTTAACCAAACTTCAACAAGATAATCTTTATTATAAGATATGTTTGTAGTAATAGTTACAGAATTAGTAGCAACTACCACGTCTTGAGTAATGTCTCCGCTCTCCCAAATAGGATCTCTCAATAAGTCGATATACACAGTATCTGACGCTAGAGTTCTAATGCCAGACCTTTGTGTATTATTAATAAAGGAAGTCTTCTGCGTCTGGCGATCGTCTGTGTTGCTTAGGGTCATTCTTACATTATCTTCTTGTTTAACCCAGCGGCGCCCATCAAATCTAAACATGCGATTTGGAAGGAAATCTGTGCGTAAAAATACATCGCCGGTTGCCGCACCGCTAGGAAATTGAATACCAAAACCAAATTGAGCAGTAATCTGTCCTTCAGGAATAGTAATATCATCGAGATCTACCCGAGGGCCGTTTGGAGCAATACCATCGCCCAACAAGTATCCTGAATATCCTTCCCTAATAGGCAGCGGACTGTCATTAACTAACGTATCAATTGACGCATCACCGTCTGTGCTAGTTACTAACATTAAATCTACAGTACCGTTGACTTCGTCAACATTAACAGTATAAAAATGACTAGTATCATAACCGCTTTTAGGTGCATCTAACTCTGCTTCTGCGACTACTGCATCACTGATTGCTTTTTCTTTTTCATAGGTGCTCATCAAGTCACGTAAGGTATCTGTAGTGCTAACAGTGTAATAGTCTTCCCAGTTGTCAGACACTGTGGGTTCGATGCTGGTTTCACTAACGCCGGGTTCATTTCCTGTTATTTCTTGTGTGACTTCGTAAAGGATGCCTTTATATTTGACAATCTGACCTGGATAATATGTGACGTTAGGGTCGTACTCTCCGGCATAGTTGTCCTCATTTGTAGGACGATCTAGGATATCTCTGTATTCCTGGCTGTCAACTATGCTCTTTAATTTTACACGATATAAGTGTGGATACCAAGTGGCACTAAATCCTTCTGCGGCCCGATTAACATCTTCTACAACATAAAAGCGTTTTAATGCTGTAGCATAATCGTTCATAGCATATTCATCTTTTAAGTTAGGTAATTCGATAACATCTCCAGGCATAATTTTACGGCCCAACAAATCCACACTATTATTAATATGAATAGTCATAAAAATTGTGTCATTGCTTAAGAATAACCCGAATTGGCTGAGATTAAAATCTATATCCTGTACTTGATAATGTCCGCGAATTGTATAAACGTCCTGACTGTATTTTCTATCACGATTTTCTAAGAACAGCAAATCTTGTATTTGTGTGTGATCTTTTACAGTTGTTCCGTCGTCTGTGCCCACATATTTGTGTACAAAGACGTCGACACCGCCTACTTGAAACATCTCGTAGACTGTGCGGTCGAAAAACTTGTAATCTTGCGATTTTTCAGGTTTGTAAAGGCTTAATCTTGGCATAGTAATATATTTATCGCTACGATAAATACTGATAACGAGCTTTCCGGGGCAAAAAATATGGCAAAACAAACGATTAATATAGGTACCGCATTAAACGCCAAAGACGGCGACACTGTACGTGATGCTTTTAATAAAGTAAATCAAAATTTTACTGAGCTTTACACATTAACCGGCGGCACCGCCGCAGAACTCACAGAGATAGCCCAAGACTATGCGGCGGCAATGTTTACTAGCGGTACACATAGTGGAATTACTGTTACCTATGACGATGATAATAACAAATTAAATCTTACAGTACCTGCAGGTTTTAGTGGTAGTTACAACGATTTAACAGATACGCCTGCAATACCCGCAGATATTTTAGATCTAACCGATACAAGTAATTTATTATTCGACGGCGACTATACTAGTCTATCTAATAAACCAAGCATTCCGCCTAATGATGTAGATCTGGGAGGAACAAAATATAGATTAATCGCCGGAGACAGTATTGAACTTGTTTCTAGTTCAGCAAACTATTTTGTTAGAGTCAGCGAAGGTGGTATTGGACTTACAACAGGAACGTTGATATCAGGACCAATAACTATATTAGATGCTGCCAGCACAGGCATAGATGGCAACATCACATTTCCAGATAATACAGTACAAACAACAGCGTGGACTGGTATTCCTGGACCCTACACAGATGATGCTGCCGCTGCCATAGCAAACGTTGCTGTTGGAAGTCCTTACTATCAACCTAGCGGACAGGTTTTTGTTAGATTAGTTTAACGGTAAATATTACTAAAGAGATAAACAATGCCAACTACAGAAATTAACGAACTACAACAGGCAAAAACAGCAGTCTATGACTACTGTCGAAACATGCTAGGCGACGGCATGATTGATGTTGAACTAGATCCTAAACATTATGAAACAGCCTTAGAACGTGCTCTAGGGAAATACCGTCAGAGGGGCGATAGTTCAGTAGAAGAAAGTTATATGTTTTTAACTACTGTAGAAGATCAAAATACATACACACTGCCTAAAGAAGTAATCGAAGTACGTCAAATATTCCGCAGAAGTATCGGTTCAAGAACTGGTAGCGGCTCGGGTGGTACAATATTTGAGCCATTTAATTTGGCCTACACAAATACATACCTGCTTTCGAGCTCCAATATGGGCGGTATATTAACCTACGAACTATTTGCTCAGTATCAAGAAATGGTGGGTCGTATGTTTGGCAGTTTTATTGAATTTAAGTGGCATAGCCAATCACACAAACTTACACTGCTACAACGTCCACGAAACTCGGACGAAGAGCTCTTACTTCTCTGCTACAACTACCGCCCCGATATTGGTATCTTAAACGATGTTTATGCCGCACAGTGGGTCAAAGATTATACCTTAGCCAACTGCAAATTAATGCTAGGACAGGCTCGTGAAAAATTTGCTCAACTTGCTGGACCACAGGGCGGAACTAGCCTTAACGGTTCCGCCTTAAAAACCGAAGCCACAACCGAAATTGAAAATCTTGAAAAAGATTTGGCCACACAAGTTGCAGGTGGCCGAGGCTATACATTTATTATTGGCTAACTGTTTCTTGACTTTTTTAGTTTTATAACATAAAATATAGCATCGTTAGGAGGCTATATGATTATTGGAGTATGCGGGTTTATTGGATCGGGAAAAGATACTATCGCCGATTATCTAGTTAATTTTCATGAATTTAGAAGAGAAAGTTTTGCCAACACACTAAAAGATGCTGTGAGTGCAGTATTTGGTTGGGATCGTACAATGCTCGAGGGTCGCACTAAACAAGCTCGCGAGTGGAGAGAACAACGCGACGAGTGGTGGTCAAATCGTCTAGATATGGATATTACTCCCCGATGGGTTTTACAATATTGGGGTACAGAAGTATGTAGACGTGGTTTCCACGACGATATTTGGATTGCTAGTCTAGAAAATAAACTTCGTAACAGTAAAGATAATGTAGTTATTAGCGACTGTCGTTTTCCCAACGAAATTAAATCAATCAAAGATGCCGGCGGCTTAATTGTTTGGGTTAAACGTGGGGAATTGCCCGAATGGTATAATCTTGCCTTAGAAGCAAACAAGGGTAGTAACGTTGCGGCAAATGAGCTTAAAATGAAAAAGATTCATGCTAGCGAAACATCGTGGGTAGGAACAGATTTTGATTATATATTCGAGAACGATTCGAGCATCGACGATCTTTACGAAAAAGTTAGAAATCTGGTGTTAGATCGCCCTGACGCCAACGCTGTCCTTCGCGATGTAGAGATCGTTGGCAGTTAGCACAAACTGTTTTTAAATTAGTAGGACGGCAATTAGTCAAATCTCCGTCGATGTGAAAAACGTTAAAAACTTCTTTAAATTTACTTTTAAATCCACATTTTTCACAGAAGTCTTTTTGTCGATATCCTAAGCGATACCATAAAGGTATTCCAGGACCAGTACCGCTAGAACATCCATCACATTTAGTCCTATAATATGCCTTGCCCTGTTTATAATAATTAACAGCGCAGGGTTTTTTTTGACAAATCTGGCATAAAGGTCTCATAAAGTATTTATACCACCCCTTTTTTTCCCCTTTTCGTGGCAACATAACCTAGCATTTTATCAGTTCTCCGCTAAATATTGTTAGAGCTTAAAAAGATGAGCTAATTAGGAGATAAGGATATGGCTTTAACATCCCCAGGCGTACAGGTTTCCGTAATAGACGAAAGTTTTTACACACCTGCTGAACCCGGTACACGCCCACTGTTTATTGTTGCTTCTGCACAAGACAAAACTAATGGTGCTGGTACAGGTACAGCACAAGGTACACTAGCCGCAAATGCTGGCAAGGTATACTTAGTTACTAGCCAACGCGATCTTGTTGACACTTTCGGTGATCCAACATTCCGTGTTGATGCTAACAACAATCCAATTCACGCAGGTGAATTAAACGAATACGGTCTACAGGCTGCTTACAGTTATTTAGGTGTAAGTAATTCAGCATTTGTAGTTCGGGCAGATTTAGATTTAGAAAAGTTAGTGGCCAGCGCAGACGCACCTGGCGGTGCTCCAGAAGATGGAACATTCTGGTTAGACAGCGATGCTACTACATACGGTATTTTTGAATGGGACGGTCGTGCCGCCGGTTCAACTGGTGGTCAGAATTTTACAAATAAAGTTCCAACAATTATTTCAACAGGTACACCAGAGAACTCAGTAGGCGCAGTTGGCACTTACGCTATTTCCTACAATGCAACTAATACTAGTACTGGTCATTTAATTAAATTATATTACAAGAGTGCTTATGCCGCAGATGGTTCTGCAGGATCAGCAGAATGGGTACAGGTAGGTTCTGAAGGTTGGATACGTGCTCACTCTGTTATTACACCAGTTGATGAAGGTTATAGCCCAAGCACAGTGACTTCAGGACAGGCATTATCATTCTCCGTAAACGGTGACCCAGCAGTAACAGTTAGTCCAATTTCTGCAACTACAGTTGCAGGTGTTGCTGATGCAATTAACTTAGCCGCTGTTAGCGGTGTTGGTGCTAGAGTTGTTAATGGTTCTTTACACATTTTTGCTACTAACAGTAGCATTAACAGTATCGCTATTAGTTCAGCAAGCCCAACAATTCTTGCAGAATTGGGTATGGTTGCCGCTTCAGGTGTAACATATTATGCTCCAAAATTAAAGATTAGTCCACATACTGATGTGCCACTATGGAAGCGTAATAAGAGTGGAAATACAGCAAGACCAACAGGATCTGTATGGATTAAGACCACAGAACCAAATTTAGGTGCAAGATGGCGTGTTAAGATCTATAATGGTAATACTCAGTTATGGGAAGAAGTTAGCGCACCAATGTATGCTAACAATCAGTCAGCCAACGCAGGTATTGACCCAACTAACGGCGGATCACAGATTCCTGCCAACACTGTGTATGTTCAATATAACTACGAAGAATATCCATTAACTAACGGAGAAGACGGAGTTGCTGAATTCCGTGTAATGCGTAGAAGTAAAACTGGTGCTACTGTTATTAAAACAGCCAAGATGTCAGCAATTACATTGGCTAATGGTTCTTATACATTATCTATCGGCGCGAGCCAAGCAGGTTCAACAGCATTAGCCGCAGGTACAGTTACATTTAGTAAAGTAACTTCTGCTACAACTACTGCGTCAAACCTAGCAGCCGCAATTAACTCTGCAAATATTGGATCAGTAGTAGCAGAAGTTATTGATACTGATCGTGTTCAAATTTCCAGCACAATCGGCGGAGACATTAGATTTGCCGATCAAGGCGATAGCACAACTGCCGTAGTAGCTCTAGGACTAGCCAGCGAAAATACTAATGTTTATGTGTTAGGCGCAGAAGACCAAGATGCAACTTATGAGTATGTTGCTTCTAACTGGATCGCACGTACATTTGCAGGCACAAGACAGTCATACTTTATCTCTACAGATGCTCCGACAACATTAGTTGCTGACGGAGAACTATGGTATAGTTCTGTAGTTGACGAAGTAGATATTATGGTTCACAACGGCACAACTTGGGTCGGCTATGGTAATTTCTACGGTGATACAGACCCAGCAGGTCCAATCGTTAGTGCCAGCGAACCAACAACATTCGCAGATGGTACAACAGCAATCGATGACCAAGCAGATGGGCAACTTTGGATCGATACCAGCGATATTGAAAACTATCCAGTTATCAAGCGTTGGAACGGTGATCTATTAAAATGGGAAACATTAGATACTTCAGATCAAACAACTGAAAACGGTGTTCTATTTGCTGATGCACGTTGGGCAACAACAGGTGGTACAAGCAGTACCATTTCTGACAGCACAATCGCAGAACTATGGACCAGCGATTTCTTAGACTTTGATGCACCAGATCCTGCACTTTACCCACGTGGTATGTTGTTATGGAATCTACGTCGCAGTGGTTTCAACGTTAAGCGTTTTGTACGTAACTATGTTGACCTAACAGCAGACAATACACGTATGCCCGGTGATCCAAGCATGGAAAATTATTATCCACATCGTTGGGTAACAGAAAGTGGAAACCAAGCAGACGGCAGCGGCTCATTCGGTCGTCACGCACAGCGTAAAGTTGTTATCCAAGCTCTACAGGCTCTAGTTAACAGCAATGAAGATATTCGAGACACAGAAGTTCGTGCATTTAACCTAATGGCTTGCCCAGGTTATCCAGAACTTATCGGCGAGATGGTAAGTCTAAACTACGATCGCGGTCTAACAGCATTTGTAGTTGGTGACACTCCAGCACGTCTAACACCAGATGCTACAACAATCAATGATTGGGGTAACAACGTGGCTCTTGCGTTACAAGATGACGACACCGGTTTAGTTTCATTTGATGAATACTTAGGTGTGTTCTATCCATGGGGCTTTACAAGCGATAACGCAGGACGAGATGTTGCTGTTCCTCCAAGCCACATGATTTGCCGTATGATTGCACTAAGCGATCAAGTAAGTTATCCATGGTTTGCACCAGCAGGTACACGTCGTGGTGGTATTACTAATGCAACAGCAGTTGGTTACGTTAGCGACGAAGGTGAATTTATATCAGTTGCCCTAAACGAAGGACAGCGTGATACGTTATACAATGTGAAAGTTAACCCAATCACATTCTTTACAGGAGCCGGCCTAGTTAATTTCGGTCAAAAGACTCGTGCAAGAAATGCCAGTGCGTTAGATCGTATTAACGTAGCACGTTTGGTAATCTACTTACGCAGTCAATTGAATAAACTCGCTAAGCCATACATTTTTGAACCTAATGATAAAATCACTAGGGACGAAATTAAACAACAGGTTGAAAGTCTGTTGTTAGAATTAGTCGGACAACGTGCTCTATACGACTTCTTAGTTGTTTGTGACGAAAGTAACAATACACCTAACAGAATCGATAGAAACGAATTGTATGTTGACATTGCTATTGAACCAGTTAAGGCTGTGGAATTCATTTACATTCCAGTACGCTTGAAGAATACTGGCGAGATCGCAGGGTTATAAGGCTAAGATAAATAATTACAGGAGACTATAAACAATGTCTATTTCAACATTAAGCAAATTATCGGTACCCTTAGCCAGTGACCAGTCAGCAAGCAGTCAAGGCTTGTTGATGCCTAAACTAGCATATAGATTTAGAATCACTTTTGAAAACTTTGGAGTATCAACACCAACAACTAACTTAACCAAGCAAGTTGTTGAAGCCAAGCGTCCAGAACTGACATTTGACTCTATTGAATTACCGGTTTACAACAGCCGTGTTTACATGGCTGGTAAACACAAGTGGAATCCAATTACAGTAAAACTACGTGACGATGCTACAGGTGAAGTACAGAAATTAGTTGGCGAGCAATTACAGAAACAATTTGATTTCTTTGAACAAAGTTCAGCAGCCGCTGGTATTGACTATAAGTTTACCACACGTTTAGAAATGCTAGATGGCGGCAACGGTGCTAACGCTCCTACAGTTCTTGAAACATGGGAAATGTATGGTTGCTTTGTAACAACAGCAAGTTACGGTACTGTAAACTATGGTTCTAATGATGCAGTAACTATCGATTTAACACTACAATACGATAATGCTATCCAAAGCCCACAAGGTACTGGAGTAGGTACAGCAGTAGGAAGAGCTCTTGGAGCACTGGCTACAGGCGGTTAAAAGTTCCGGGAGCAATAAAAGGACACTTCGGTGTCCTTTTTCTTTATCTACTAGGTTAATTATTACCGATAAATAATTGTATGGCAAATTTACTCAACGGCTTTTTAGACAATGTTATCTCTGGATTAGGTAATCCCAAAGGTACTCTTGGCGATTTTCAACACGCCGCTAGACTTTATAATAGTCAAGCAATGCGACTTGCTCCTAAGGGCAAGTGGATGTACCATGTGGTATTTAATATCAACCCTCGAGCATTAGGAAGTGCAAAATTCGATATACAGAAGCACGGCACAGCAATCAATATGTTAGTTAAGCAGATTGATTTACCTAAATTTAGAGTGCAAGTCGAGAAACCACAACAGTATAATAAAAAGAGACAAATTCATACTAAACTAGAATACGATCCAATTAGCGTAGTTTTTCACGATGATAATTTTGGATTAACAACAGCACTGTGGTCAATGTATTATGGTTATTATTTTGCAGACAGTAAACATGGTTCTAGTCTAGGATCTACAACCGCAGGTTCTTTATTGTCCGGAGTAGGTAATTTAATTGCAGGCTTTATTCCGGGAACCAACGGACTGCTAGGTGCAGTAAAAGGTTTCTTAGGCAGCGGCGATGCTAGTGTGCCGGCAGCATATCAAAGAAACAGTTACAAAGGCTCAGTACTTAACACATACAGATACGGTCTTGACAACGGAAGTAGCGCACCGTTCTTCAGTAGCATACAGATTTTTCAATTGGCTAGACATCAATACCAGAGTTACACATTAATTAATCCTGTGATTACCAGTTGGAATCATGATAGTCTACAGTCAAACTCGACTGAGGCCGCCGGCAATACTATGCAAATAGGCTACGAAGCAGTTATATATGGTGCTGGTGCAGTAAGTCGAGGCAACCCTAAAACATTCGCAACAGAATTTTATGACCATCAACCAAGTCCATTAGGACTGCTAGGTGGCGGTGTTACTAGTTTATTTGGACAGGGCGGAATATTAGGCGGTATTGGCTCAATATTAAGCGATCTCGGACCAGGCGGTAATGGGTTCACTTTAGGTACATTAATCAAAGGTGTTAATGTCTATAACAATGCTAAAAAGCTCACCAAAGAAGGTGTGCGCCAAGAAGGATTTAATATTCTTAAATCTGCATTAGGAGCAAGCACAGGTATTGATGTTAGTGGTGTAGCCAACGTACTATTTCCTAAACAATCAGGAAATGGACAGACTATTCGAACCCCAGCAACAGCCCCGAAAGAAACAGCAAAAAGTAACACACCAGATCAACGAGTTTCTGCATTGGCTAATAATCCTGCTCTCAAGAGTTCAGCAGTTGACTTAGCAATCAAATCAGGCATTGTTCCTCCAGGCCCGAACGCTGCCTCACAAGTAGATAGTTTAATTAACAGTGGAAGAAATGTTAAGCTCAACGGTGTTGTAGATAAATTAATTTCAACAGCAGGATAATCATGACAAACCTAGCACAAAGCAGTAACTTACCATCAACTGAACAAACCGATTCCGGCGAAAAAGTAAAAACATTCTTTGACACATACTTTGTTGAACCTATTAGTTTTCCAGCAGAACAAATCGACGCTACTGTTGGATTCTTTCAAAAGAGAGGATTTGATGAATTAGCCAGTCAAGCCACTGCTATTGTATTATTACAACAGGCAAAGTTAGATGGTGTAAATGTTTTTACATTACTGGACACTCTTAGAGGGCTTGAAGATCTCAAACTCAGCGCCGTGGTAGCAGAAGTATTGAATTATAATCGGCAAAAAATTTCTACATTAGGATATCGCCAACAGGGCCAAAGTGACTTTTTAGAAAGTCGTAATATTGTAGTATGAAGAAGTTTGCACAGGGAAAATTTGATCTAAAAAACCCAGAAAAATATATGGGTAATAGAACTCCAACTTATCGCAGTAGTTGGGAGTGGGCAGTAATGCAGATGTTTGATAATAATCAATCCATTGAAAAATGGGGCAGTGAAGTTATTAAAGTTCCTTACCGAGATCCGTTAACAGGCAAACACACAATTTATGTACCTGATTTTTTTGTAGTATATAACGATAAGAGTGGCAAACGTCATGCAGAAGTTTGGGAAGTAAAACCCGCTAGTCAAGCAGTGTTAGAAAAAGTAGGACGTAGTAAAACTAATCAGGCTGCTTATATTAAAAATATGGCGAAATGGGAAGCCGCCCGTGCTTGGTGCAAGCAACAGGGCATATTTTTTAGAGTTATTTCGGAAAATGATATTTTTCATAACGGTAAGCGATAAGTAAAACACTATGACCAAAAAACTCGAAGAATTATTAAATCTACCAGAAAATCAAGAAATCGCCAAAGACGAAGAAAAGCAACAGCGAAATCGAACCAAAGAAAAGAAGGCGGCCCGAGAAAATGCTCCGGCGGAAAATCTCTTTAGAGATATCGGTGAAATTGATAAAATCGCGGCCGCACTACCTCAAGTTAAAGGATTAGGTGATATCAGCGACGGCGAGCTAGATAGTCTAGCTCAACGTGCTACAGATGCATATGACGATTTAATGGATCTAGGAATGAATGTAGAACCTAGATATAGTTCAAGAATATTTGAAGTAGCATCCAGTATGCTTAAAAATGCGATCGATGCAAAATCAGCAAAAATAGACAAAAAACTTAAGATGATCGAGTTGCAACTTAAGAAGCAGAAAATCGATCAGGATGCAAAGCCCGAGGGCGAAGATGGAACTATTGCAGGTGAAGGATACTTGATCACAGACCGCAATAGTCTGCTCGAAAAATTGAAGAATATAAAATAAATATAGTAGTGGGGAAAATTATGAAAACATTTCAAGAATACTTAACAGAAAGCAAAAAGACCTATGAATTTAGGATTAAAATTGCTGGGGATTTAGACGAAGATTTTAAGACCAATCTTAAAAATGCTCTAGAACGTTACTCTATTGTAAAAATAGATAACGGCAAGCGGTTACCTATTGCTGAAATGCATCAAGATTTTCCCGAATTAAAAAACACTAATGTTACAGTATTCAATGTTGAAGTCAATTATCCAACAACTACACAAGTTTTAGAAAACTATATCAGTCAAGTTTGTGGATGCGAACTTGCCCGTATACGTGTAAGAACCGCTAATCAGGACGCAGAACAAGTACAAGAAAAAGCAAATAAAAAAGAAGCAGAGAAGCCTTTATTAGGGCAGGGTGACCCGGCGCCAAGCAATCATCAAGATTTAGTAGGCGAGAAGAAAATTTCTAGTTTCTTAAAAGATCTTGCAAATAGTAAACACGGTGGAGAAGAATATACTGGTGTTAATGATCAACTATTAGCAAAATCTGCACCAACAGAAAAAGCATCTGAGATGCCGGAAGGTGCTACTATTAGCCCTATCGGCTCAAAAGCTCAAAAAGGAAAAAAATAATCATGGATATGAAAAAATTACTGGGCATTGTCTCAGATGACAAACAAAAACAGTTAAACGAAAGTATTGAAGAGTGCGGCAGTATGCCATCTCCAAGCATGCCATCTCCTGGCAATGTTTCTATGAGTGTTAATCTAAATGCTCAAGGTGTTGACAATATTAAAGAATTACTAAATCTAATGAGCAAAGCAGATGCACCAACAAGGATGAGCGAACCTATGGCTATGCCAGAGCCTGGCATGGATATGCCAATCAAGATTACTTCGATTAAACCGGCCGGTAGTGACGGCGATCGCGGTATGGATCAAATCAAAGACCTAGTTCGTAGTGCGGGAATTAAGAAAGACTTTGCAAATGAGCCAGAAGAAGCATATGCAGGCCTAGATAGTGTAACTACAGATGCCGGCGGCGGCTGGCAAGAACCAAAAGATCCAGCAGACATTCGCGTTAAAGATCCGAGCGGCTACCAACAAGCAGAAGAGTATGCCAACGAACCGGATGAAAAAGTCAGCGACCATCACACAATGATTAAGGATCTTGCTGGCGGCCTAAATAGAGAAAAGCGCCAATATCCTAAAGCACAAGATGGCGACAATGCTATGGCTGTGCGCGAATCTAGCATCCGTAGTCAACTAGATGCTATGTGGAAAGAAATCAAAGAAGGCAATATGATGCCTGATCCGAGAAGTCCAGAGGAAAAAAAACTTGGTCGTGAAATTCAAGATTTAGAAATGGCGCAAAAGAAAAGAGAGTACGAACGTAGCCCAGAATATGCAAAATTAAAAGCAGATGCTGAAAAAAGACGCCAAGATTCTGATGCAGAAACTGCCAAGTGGAACGCAGAAGATGAAGCATATAGAAAATCACGAGGAATGAAACCTCGTGGAGTAAAATAAACAGAATATAAATTCGTCGGCGGTTAGGGTAGATTAAGTGCCCGCTCAAATAGGCTCTTCGGAGCCTATTTTTTTCGTTAAATAACATTATGGCTAGTAAATCATTAGACGGCGTACTAATTAAAAAGGCAAACCGCCAAGAACGTTTCACGGAAACTCAAATTGCCGACTTGGCTGCCTGTGCGGATCCTGATACCGGTTACTTGCATTTTGCAAAAAACTTCTTTTATATCCAGCACCCAGTTAAGGGTAAACTATTATTTGAACCATTTGATTATCAAATAAATTTATTAAACAGTTATCACAACTATAGATTCAATATTAATATGTTACCGCGTCAAAGCGGTAAAACAACCTGTGCCGCAGGTTACTTGTTGTGGTATGCTATGTTTCATCCTGATCAAACTATCCTAGTTGCCGCACACAAATATACAGGCTCTCAGGAGATCATGCAACGTATTCGTTATGCATACGAAGACTGTCCTGATCATATTCGCTGTGGCGTAACAAACTATAACAAAGGCTCGATTGAATTCGACAACGGATCACGTATAGTATCAGCAACTACAACCGGCAACACTGGTCGTGGTATGAGTATTTCATTATTATACTGTGACGAGTTTGCATTTGTGCAACCTAATATTGCCGACGAATTCTGGACTTCGATATCTCCTACACTAGCAACTGGTGGTCGAGCAATTATTACAAGTACACCAAACTCGGATGAAGATACATTTGCCAATATCTGGAAAGAAGCCAATAAAAAGTTTGACGAATACGGTAACGAAACCGAATTAGGTTTAAACGGATTCCACGGATTTAAAGCAGAGTGGTGGGAACATCCAGACAGAGATGATAAGTGGAAAGAAGTTGAGCTAGGACGTATCGGAGAAGAACGTTTCCGTCGAGAGTACGGTTGTGAATTCTTAGTCTATGACGAAACATTAATTAACAGTATTTGTCTAGCAGGATTAGAAGGTCGCGAGCCGATCATGAAAATGGGCCAGTGTCGTTGGTACAAACAGCCTAAGGATGATATGATCTATGCAGTGGCTCTAGATCCAGCACTGGGCACAGGCGGCAACTATGCCGCTATTCAAGTTTTAGAATTGCCCACAATGGAGCAGGTAGCAGAATGGCATCACAATACTACTGCCATTGAAGGACAAATTAAAATTTTACGAGATATAAATCGATATATTCAAGACTGCTGTCCTAAGATGCAAGGGCAGAATGTATTCTGGAGTGTTGAAAATAACACCGTAGGTGAAGCGGCATTGATTGTTATTAAAAATATAGGCGAAGAAAATATACCCGGTCTGTTTGTAGCAGAACCTATACGAAAAGGGCATGTACGTAAATTCCGTAAAGGATTTAATACCACGCACCGTAGCAAAATATCCGCTTGCAGTAGGTTAAAACATCTTGTAGAATCCGGAAAAATGAAGATTAGTTCAAGACCGCTAATTTCCGAGCTAAAAGCATTTATTGCCAGCGGTATTAGTTTTAAAGCAAAATCTGGAGAAACTGATGACTTAGTTTCTGCCCTACTATTGGCAGTCCGTATGAGCGCCGTTATGGCCGACTGGGATAGCCGTGTTTTTGACGTGATGAGCGGGCGTTTAGAGGACGAAGAAAGCGATTTTGAGCCCCCAATGCCTATATTTGTTTCAACTGGATTCTAATAAATACTACTATGAAAGATTTAACTACCATTTCTACTGACCTTTTTAATAAAGTACGTAGCCGATTCTCTAATGTTAAATTAGGAGATAAAAGCGGAACTGTAACTATTGACCCTACGCAGGCTAGATTTTTTGATCTAGACTATACCCACGAGGATAAAAGTTTAGGGCACGTTAATATTAAAATTGACGACAAAAGTCTAACTGTCATTTATAACAATTCTATGATAGAAGGTCAGAACACCGATGCACGTAAAGATTGGTATGATTTTTTAAAAGAATTACGTATGTTTGCTAAATCAAACATGCTGAACTTTGATACTAGAGATATCACAAAAACAAATCTAGACAAGAGAGATTACGAATACCTAGCGCAGGAAAACGGAGATACGCAAATGAGTGAAAGTAAACTATGGGGAACTAGCAAGACTAGTTTCCAAGATATGGGAGAAGCCAAGATTATTGTTAAACACAGCCAGCCTGTAAATTACAATATTCCAGCAGGACGTACGATGCACATCGAAAGCATTTATATTGAAAATGCCGCTGGCGAACGTTTCCGTTATCCGCATCGTCACTTAAATGGTGCTCGCGCAATGGCTGTTCACGTGGCTAACGGTGGTACTGTATATGACAGCATCGGTACACATATTAGCGGTCTAAGCGAAGAACTATCAAAATTACGTCAATTTAAAAACTACACTCAGCGCAATGGGTTACAAGAAGCATTAAGCGATATTTCTGATTTGGTGTTAACTCGTATCTCTGACATCAAAGAACAGATTTCTAAATTACAACGTCAAAGTTATTATTCAGAATTTGCAGAATCATTTGCTCCTGCACAAGATTTACCTATCCCAGAAGAAACAGTTAACTCTTGGGTAGATGCATTAACTATCCGCACGTTCAACGAAGAATTAAAATCTGTATTCCCATTCATTTATAAATTAACTTCGCAACCTAAGTCCCTGGGCTACGACGAATTGGTAGCAGAATCTAAATGTAAAGATTGTGGCTGTGATCCTTGCGAATGCGACGAAGAGAAAAACGAAAGTGCAGATATGTTTGATGAATTTGAAGATTCGATCAACGATATTGCCACATTAGAATACGATGAACCGGTTTCAGAAGAACCTAATGAAGGAAACGAGTTTGCACAAAAAGTTCAAATGTTAAAGGCTCAAGGAGCGAAACCTGGAACTAAATTTAAAACCAGCGACGGTCAGGAACATACATTAAAAGACGCTATCGAATCATTTGGAATGAGTTTAACAGACTTTTGGTCTGAAGAAGAATTGGCTGAAATGCAACCGCAGACGCAACAACATTCTACACGCGAAGTTATTGAATTTATTGTTAGTATGTACGACAAAGAAACTGGCACTTTTCCAAAAGGAGAAGAGGGAGTTAAAATCGCTGTTGAAAAACGTTTCGGCGACCAGGCTGGTCAAATTGCAGATCAAGTCGTTGAGCGTTTGAGTGTAAAGTCTCAGATGGGTGTATCTAACATCTAAATTATGCGAGCCAAAGAGTTTATACAAGAACGATCGCAACTTAATGAAATTGCGCCATTGGCTCTTTTGGCGCCAGTCTTACCAGCCAGTCTTGCTTGGATTGCAAGTGCCAGTTTAGGAACTGTTGCTATGTGGGCATTAAGTGCCTACGGCGCTTACACTACTGCACAAGAAATTCAGAATGCAGTTAAAACAACTGGATCTGCAGATCCTACATCTTGGCCCGAAGAGCTACAATTTGATCTATTAGGACAGATTGTAGGTGTGGCTCTTTTTGCATCTATGCCAATGTTAAAAGACAAATGGAATTCTCTATGGAAAAAAGTTCCGGCAGAGATGAAAAAAGATGCGATGAAAAAGGTCATGCCAGAAATAGAAAAGGCCATAGAAAAGACAGTAAACAAACCAGCAGGCAAAAGTGGTGGCGGTACAGCAGGTACGGTTCCTAAAGATCCTAACAAAATCGAACGTCCTTATAACACCGAACCAAACACAGTAAACAAAGCAACACCACAGCCCACAACACCACAGCCCGCAACACCAAAGAATCCTAACTGGACAGAAAAACCCTACCAGAAAGAAGGATTGGTGAAATAATATCACATTTTAGGCAAGATTGCTCTTGCGAAACTAAATAAAAGCGCATATTATAACAATATGCGTTTTTTACTTTACAAGGTGTAAAGTAACTAAGGCAAAAACATAGGCTAACAATAGGAGAAAAATTATGGCCACATTAGCAGAAATCCGCGCCAAACTACAGGCACAAGAAACAAGATCAAGCGGCGGTGACCGCCCAGTTGGTGACAACGCAATCTATCCGTTCTGGAACTTAGATCAAAACAAAGAATCCACAGTACGTTTCCTACCAGATGGTAATGGAGACAATACTTTCTTCTGGGCAGAGCGTTTAATGATTAAACTTCCTTTTGCAGGAGTAAAGGGAGAAACTGACAGCAAGCCAGTACAGGTACAGGTTCCATGTATGGAAATGTACGGCGAAACTTGTCCAATCTTGAGCGAAGTTCGCGGTTGGTTTAAAGACAAGAGCCTAGAAGACCTAGGTCGCAAATACTGGAAGAAGCGTAGTTACATTTTCCAAGGTTTTGTTGTCGAAGACGGTCTTAAGGAAGATGCTAAACCAGAAAATCCAATTCGTAGATTTATCATTGGTCCTCAAATTTTCCAATTAATCAAATCAGCATTAGTTGATCCAGAACTTGAAGAATTGCCAACAGACTTTAGCCGTGGTGTTGACTTTAAACTAGTCAAGACATCAAAAGGCGGTTATGCTGATTACTCTACAAGTAAATGGAGCCGTCGTGAGCGTCCCTTAACTGACGCAGAACTTGATGCTGTTAAGGCACACGGTTTGTTTAACTTGACAGACTTCTTACCTAAGAAACCAGGAGAAGTGGAACTCAAAGTTATCAAAGAAATGTTCCAAGCATCTGTTGACAGTGAACCATTTGACAAAGATGCATGGGGCCAATATTTCCGCCCAGCAGGCATGGGTCAAGTAACTGGTGATCCAACTGGTGCAACTTCTGCTCCAGCAGATCACAACGTTGATCCAGACGAGCCAGTAAGTGCTCCTAAAGTTAGTGCTCCGACATCAAAAGCAGAAACATCTGCTCCGGCAGCAGGTAGTGGTCGTGCAGAAGACATCCTTGCGATGATTCGCAATCGTCAAAAGCAGTAACCGATAACACGGCTCGGGCCGTAGGACATAGTTCTTGCGCCCGAGTTTTTCACTACTATAGGAGAACAAAATGTCAAAAATATCTAAATTAGTAAAAGTACAAGAATCATTTACAGTATATCGGTATGATAACGGATTTATGATTGAAGTTAGCGGTAGAGATAAGAAAAACGAATGGAAAACCTCTAAGATCATGTGTGCTTCTGAAGATGAATTAATTTCTATCATCAAAGAAGTAAATTCAATGGAGGTAGACGAATAATGGCTTCTAAAGCATTTGACTTATCAAAATTTCGTAAAACCCTAACCAAGAGCATCGACGGCCTTGGTGTAGGTTTTAATGACCCAACTGATTGGGTCAGCACAGGCAATTATGCCTTGAACTATCTTATCAGCAGTGACTTTCATAAAGGTATTCCATTAGGTAAAGTTACTGTATTTGCAGGAGAATCTGGTGCAGGTAAATCATATATCTGTTCAGGTAACCTAATTAAAAACGCACAAGAGCAGGGCATCTATGTTGTACTAGTCGACAGCGAAAACGCACTTGACCAGTCTTGGCTCGAAGCATTGGGTGTTGATACCAGCGAAGAAAAACTTCTTAAACTTAATATGGCAATGATCGACGATGTTGCTAAAACTATTAATGAGTTTATGAAAGAATATAAAGTCATGGAGGATCGTCCAAAGGTCCTGTTTGTCATAGACTCATTAGGCATGTTGCTAACACCAACTGACGTTAACCAGTTTGAAGCAGGTGATTTAAAAGGCGATATGGGCCGTAAGCCTAAGGCATTGACAGCACTTGTTCGCAACTGTGTTAATATGTTTGGTAGCCACAATGTTGGTCTAGTAGCAACTAATCACACATACGCTAGCCAAGACATGTTCGATCCAGATGACAAAATTTCGGGCGGACAGGGCTTTATCTACGCATCAAGTATTGTTGTCGCTATGAAGAAGTTGAAGTTAAAGGAAGATGAAGATGGCAACAAGATTTCAGAAGTTAAAGGTATTCGTGCCGCATGTAAGATCATGAAAACACGCTATGCCAAACCTTTTGAAAGTGTACAAATTAAGATTCCATATGAAACTGGTATGTATCCCTACAGCGGGTTAGTTGACGTATTTGAAGCAAAAGGATTTTTGCAAAAAGATGGCAATCGACTTAAATACGCTGGCGGAGAAGAACTAAAATTCTATCGCAAAGAATGGGAACGTAACGAAGAAGGATGTCTCGACAAAGTCATGTC
>JACCDP011562023.1_pt1 | contig 19860 bp, 17 predicted proteins | sample 7445841 | NCBI WGS metagenome assembly JACCDP01 (sample SAMN15323441, study PRJNA562643) | freshwater metagenome | isolation source: river surface water | place: USA:Blue River Watershed | collected 2017-08-17
CTTTGTATCTTGCTTGTAACGCTTTACCAAGCCTTTCATAACAACCTCTTCTCTCTTCGTTTAAAGGGCGTCCAAACCAGACTGAACAAGAGACGGGAACATCAAATCACTTAGAAAACTGCCATCCTCTATTGTATCTCTTGTCTTCAGGACATCGAGTGTCCGTCGCATGATTTCATTCCAAGCCTGACCTGATCGTGTCTGAAAAATCCCCTCATCTGAGAATTTCTGCATTAAAACAGAACGCTCTACTAAAGTGTCTTTTGGCACGACACCTCCGAGGCGAATTTCAATCCCTAAAAATCTGCGAGTGACATCGGCTAATTTTTGATAAGTCTTTAGGCCTTGATCTACTGATATCACTTGGTTCACGATAACATTAAAGTTTTTCTTTTGATGCCTCTCGAACATAACCTTGAGAAAAGCATAGGCATCCGTCATTGCATGAGGCTCAGGCGTCGTAACCAACATCAGGGCATCCGAAACAGAGTTTAAGTGCAAGACATTATGAGAGATTCCTGCACCAGTATCGATCACCATCACATTATAATCACCTGATATTTCTTCTATTTTTTCAATAAGTTGAATGCGTTGCGCAAGATTCAACTCAGCAAGCTGAGCTAGCCCAGAACCCGAAGGGATAATATGCAAACCAAAAGGCCCCTCCAGGAGGATGCTGCGTAAACTCTGTTGGTTTGTCATCACATCATGAATATTGTATCGAGAGCGAAGCCCAAGGACAATATCCACGTTCGCCATCCCCAAGTCACCATCAAGCAAAAGAGTCTTGAGACCCATCCTGCAGGCAGAAAGAGCCAAGTTTATTGAGGTAACAGTTTTTCCAACTCCACCCTTACCGCTGGCCACACTAAGAACCATAGGCTTTTGCCGATTTGCTACCATGCCCCTCACCTTAAGACGTCAAACTATTGACACCGAGTACTAAAGACCAAAAACTCGCTCTATAACACGCTCCCGACTCGCACGCTCAAGATCAGCGGGAATCTCGCGCCCGACACCAAAATAGCTGAGTGGCAAGCTCCAACGTATACAGAGATTGAAAATCTCACCGTAACTCCAAGACTCATCCAAACGACTAAAAACAACGCTCTCGAGGCCAAGTGGTGAAAATCCACGGACCATTCGATCCAGTTGTGCTTCCTTTTCTGTAATCGAAAGACAAAGGTGAAACTTTATTGGAAGGTCAAGATCCTTGAGCACCAAAAGATCGCTGATATCATCACTCGAGCGAGGACACTCCGCGCTTGTATCAACAAAGCACAGATCCCAATCTCTATTCTTTTGAAGAACTTCTTGAAGCTGCGCGGGTTCGTCTATGACTTCATAACTAAGACCCAACACTTTTGCGATGACTCTAAGTTGCTCTCTCGCTGCGAGTCGCTTGTTATCAAACGATACCACAAGGATTTTCTTCTGTGTTTTTTGCTGAGCGATTGCGGCTACCTTGGCGATAGTTGAAGACTTCCCACTCCCTGACGGCCCCACTAAGACATGAACAACTCTCTCACCTTGCGCCGGACTCCATACAGGCGCGATCTTCAATCTCTTCATCATCCATTTGATCGCATAGCCCTGATAGTAGGTAGCAAGGGTCTCAGCATCGTTAGCTTTGGGCATATCGATGGATTTCAGATAGTCGAGGAGCCGCTCTAATTCACCATCATCGACATTCATGGTTTTTAAACGTTGGAAAACTTTATGCAGATGCTCCGGAGCTTTCTTCAAAACTTCGCTTCCGCTAGAAACACCTGAAGCACAGAGAAGTGCTCTTATTTCATGCAGCCCAGAATCAATTCTAAAGAGATCCTGTCGCTTAGCTACTTCCTCTGACAAAGATTTAATATTGCGCTCTAGACCGCGAAAGTAGTCCATCATCTCTATCAAATTGTCCTTGAGACCCGGCATAGCGGTTGCCGCAGGTCTTTGACCTTTGGCATTCACTTCACTGTTCTTAGAGGCCGTAACCTCATAGACTTTACCTCGAGCGCCTTCTATCTTTTTTTCCCGTGTATTGAGGATAACTGCATCCTGACCGAAGTGAGTCTTCACTGCTTTCAGAGCATCCCGCATAGTAAAGGCTTCAAATGTCTTTGTTTCCAAGATGCAAGCCCCCCGTCTTCACAAAACGTACTTTAAAAACTCACCATACCGATAGATCGAGTTTGCGTCCCTGGGGGCAGTTCATCAAAGGCGATAACAACAACGCCAGGAATGAACCTATTCACCAACTGGCGAATATCCCATCGGATCAGAGAGCCGCAAAGTATAATGGGTTGCGTACCGGTAGATTGGAACCCCTCGAGAGCTTCTGCTATTCGATTCAAAATTCTTTGTGCAATTTCGGGCTCAAGTTGCAAGGATGTAGATCCATCATCTCTATACTGCAAGCCCGCTACAATTAGATCTTCCACAGCTCGATCGAGAGTTATGACTATAAGTCTATCATCTGGTGCTAGGTACTTTCTAATGATACCACGTCCCAAAGCTTTGCGTACATAACGGGTAAGAATGTCCGGATTCTTGATTGTGCGACAATAGTCTGCTAGCGTTTCGAATACTGTTCTAAGATCACGGACACTCACTCGTTCTGTCAAAAGATTTTGAAGAACTTTTACAACTTCTCCCAAGCTCAATCGATCGCTTCCGATGACTTCTTCGACAACTTTTGGCGCCTCTTCCTTCAAGCCTTCGATCAGATTTTGAGTCTCTTGACGTCCTAAAAGTTCTGATGCATGTTCCTCAATCAGCTTTGTAAGATGGGTGACTATCACCGTGGAACAGTTGACCACTGTATACCCCCGGAAGGCTGCCTCTTCCTTCTGACTTGCCTTAATCCAAATCGCATCCAAACCATAGGCTGGCTCTTTGCCTGGTATCCCATCCAGTGGATCCATAATATCCCCTGGATCCATGGCCAAGAAATAATCAGCCATAAGAGTTCCGCGTCCAATTACATTTCCCTTGAGCAATATTTGATAATCACCAGGCTTCAGCTGGATATTATCCTTGACCATCACCATCGGCACCACAATACCCATCTCTTGGGCAAACTGCTTTCTAGACGAGACAATTCGCTCAAGAACCTCTCCATCTTGCTGGGAGTCCACGAGTGGAATCAGACCGATACCAACTTCTAGAGCAAGTGCCTCCACATGCAAAAGAGATTCAATGGTGTCCTTCTTAGAGTCATTTTTTTCCTCGGCTTCTTTGGTAACAGCTTCAATTTTCGACTGTTCAGCGAGATTGTTGGCGTAGCGTCCAACAAAATACATAGCCACAGCAAGCAGCCCGAATGGTATTGTTGGAAGCCCAGGAACAACGGCCATGAGAGCTAGCATAGCCGAGCATAGATAGAGGGCTTTGGGATTTCGCAGGAGTTGAGTATTCATCGTCGAGCTGAGGCCTTCCTCAACACCTCCAGCGCGCGTAACAACGATACCTGCCGCAGTAGAAATAATAAGAGCCGGTATCTGAGAAACGAGTCCATCACCGACAGTCAGTAGAGTATAGAGCTGAGCTGCCTGGCCAAAAGTCATATTGTGAACTAAGACACCTAAGATGAGCCCAACGATGATATTAATAGCTGTGATGATAATACCTGCAATTGCATCTCCGCGCACAAACTTGGAGGCACCATCCATTGAACCATAAAAGTCTGCCTGCAGTTCAATCTTCTGCCGCCTTTCTCGTGCCTCTTTGCGATCGATAATTCCTGCGTTCAATTCGGCATCAATTGCCATTTGCTTACCTGGCATCGCATCCAAGGTAAATCTCGCTCCAACTTCCGCTACGCGACCAGCACCCTTAGTGATAACCATAAAGTTAATAACAACTAGAATCACAAAAATCACAAATCCGACAAAATAGTTCCCACCCACCACAAAGTTGCCAAAAGACGACACGACAGAACTTACTTCACCTGTCTGCGCTTCTAATAGGATAGACCTTGTTGTGGCAACATTAAGACCTAAGCGAAAGAGAGTAGTTATCAGTAGTAACGTAGGAAAAGTTGAAAATTCTAGGGGTTCCTTTACATAGACTGATATCATGAGGATCAGTAGCGAAGAGGCTATTGATGTCGCCAAAAGCATATCTAGCAGCCAAGTAGGAAGCGGTAGAACCATGGTGAAAATAATTGCGACCAAAGCCACTGCGAACTGAATATCTGGAGACTGAATCCATTTGATCCATTCTGGTTTAGATGCCTTAGCCTGCGCTGCAGTAGCCATCAATTACCCCTTGTCAAGCGTTTGCCTTTAAGAAGAAAGACGTAACGGATAACTTCTGAAACAGCCTTGTAAAGTGATTCGGGTATCTCCTGCCCAATCTTGCAAAGACGAAAGAGAGTTCGGGCTAAGGGTTTATTTTCAATGATAGGGACATTATTTTCCTTAGCCACTTCCTTCATTCGTTGAGCAAGAAAATCCTCACCTTTTGCAATCACAATCGGCGCACTCATTCCTAGCTCATAACTCAATGCGACAGCAAAGTGAGTCGGGTTAGTGATAACGACTGTCGCACCTTTGGTCGCCGTGATCGTTTTCGCCATGGCGATGTCGCGCTGCATACGCTTAATTTTGGCTTTAACGTGAGGATCACTTTCACGCTTTTTGTATTCTTCTTTCACTTCTTGCTTTGTCATTTTTAAGCGATTTTCGAAGCTTATGAAGGTATAGACAATGTCCCCAGCTGCAATAAAGAGCAAAAGGCCTATCACTGACCATACCAACTGCCAAGTAAGATGCCCCCAATGTGACCACACCTGAATCATAGACATCTGCACATAGCTGGGAAACATCGAGAGATCTGACTTGAGAATCAAAAACGCAACGAGAGCCACTACAAACATCTTTCCGACACTTTTTAGAAGCTCGACGGCCGCCTCTGTGCTAAACATTTTTCCTATTCCACTGATAGGATTCATTCTCTTGAAATCCGGGGCTAATCTCTCCCATGACCAATTCATTTGAGTTTGGGCAAATGTTATAAAAAGCGCTGCAGCAGTAATGACTAAGAAGATCGGACTGATAATTTTGAGATACTCAAGAACTAAGGCTCCCATATACGGAAAAATACCATCCTGAGTTACTCGGGAAGGTTCTAAGTGTTGAAGCTGTGTAATGAAAATCTGCTTGAGATGGCGAAAGACCTGAAAAACGTAAAAACCAAAGAGACCAATGACAGCGGCTAGGATAAAGACAGAAGTCAATTCCTTGGAAACAGCTAATTGACCTTTTTCCCGAAACTCCTCACGGCGTTCGGGGGTCGCTTCTTCGGTTTTCTCCTGTCCGTCTTCGTTCTCAGCCACAATCCACCCTTAGTGCATCATAGATTGAATAGCTTTCAGAATATGGCCTTGAGATTGTTCCATATGCTGCACGAGCCAATTTGGATAAAAAGGTAAACAGCATACATATACTGTCATTCCAACAAAGAAACCGACTGGAAAACTCATTGAGAACACGTTGAATTGGGGAACAGTTCGTGCGATTAAACCTAAGGCTGTATTTGCAAATAACAGGGCTACCATCATTGGAGCAGCGAGCTGCATAGCAGTAACTAAAACCCCACCCGTTAGCGAAATGAGAGCCTCTCCAAAAGCCTTTGATGGCAAAGCTCCACCCGCAGGAACCATTTCGAAGGTTTTCACTAGTGCATCGATATACATCATGTGAAGATTAAGGCTTAGAAATATGGCAAGCATGATGATTCTATGCAGTGCTGTAAAGGCATTCATTTGAAATTCTTCATCTGGCATAAAAAGATCTGAAACGCTGAATCCCATTTGATAACCAACAACACTTGCCGCCATAATGATACCATCAAACACCAAACGACCTACAAAACCGATCGTTATTCCTATGCACAATTCTCGCACTATCAGAACCATAAAGCCCAGTGGATCATCGGGGAATCTTCCGACCCATGGTTGCGGAATCAAAGGATACAGAGCCAGTGTTAGAGCAACTGCCAATAGAATTCTGACCTGCACGGGAGTTGGTCCATCCCCGAAAAAGGGAAGAGCAAACAGGATGGCTCCAATCCTGATGAAGACCAAGACACCCGTTAGTATTTCAATTACAGTCAGCCCGTAAATCATGTGATACCATCAGTGTTTAATGTTAGGTATCTCTCGAATGAGTTCTATAGTGAACGACATCAAAACTCTTAAAATCCAAGGACCACACACCGCTATTGCTGCCGTCATAGCTACAACTTTTGGTATAAAGACAAGATTCTGTTCGTTGATCTGGGTAGCGGCTTGAAAAATTGAAACCAACAGACCAATAACCAGAGTAGCTATCAAGGCTGGTGCCGAAATCTTCATCGTGACCATCAAGGTTTTTAGTGCGATATCTAAGACCATTTGCTCAGTCATAGGAAGCACCTCTCTTAACTAAGGGTAAAGCTACGAACCAGTGAATCCACAATAAGACTCCAACCATCAACAAGCACAAAGAGCACTAGTTTAAAGGGAAGAGAAACCACTGTGGGTGGAAGCATCATCATACCCATCGCCATGAGTATGGCTGACACAACCATATCAATTACGAGAAACGGTATGTAGATAAGAAATCCAATCTGAAATGCTGTCTTAAGCTCTGATACCACAAACGATGGAATTAAAACTCTCATAGGAACATCGTCTTGATTTTTCGGTTTAGGTAGGTTTGCTATCGAGAAAAATGCTCCCAGCTCCTCCTCATTTACCTGCTTCATCATAAACTTCCGCAAAGGACTCATCGCTTCTTTGAAAGCCTGCTCCTGAGTTATTGCCTTTTCAACATAGGGAGTATATGCCCTCTCATTAATCGTATCGATCACTGGACCCATTGTAAAAAACGTCAGAAATAAGGATAAACCAACAATGACTTGATTAGGTGGCATTGTTTGGGTTCCCAAAGCCTGCCTCACAAAGCTCATGACGATGATGATGCGTGTGAAAGAGGTCATCATAAGGATGATAGATGGGGCTAGAGCAAGCATGGTCAGAAGAGCGATAATCTTCAGAGCAGGAACAAATGCATCGGGGTCATCGATTTCATAAAGATCGATTTTTACGCCCGGTAGCTTTGATTCTTCAGCATGAGAGCTCGAACTATGTCCTATGATACAGCCCCAAAAAAGCAAGAAGCATAGAAATTTTATGCTTTTGCTTTTGAAACTTTTACAGAGCGCTACTAGGGTCATAGTTACTCCTAAGTCCTTTGAGTTACAATCAGACTTTGGGCAAATCCCTTAGCTTTTTACGAATCAACTTTGTGACATCTTCGATGGAATCTTGATCTGCTTGGACAGGTCTACTATTCTTAAGATTTTTTATGCCATCATCTCCGATACCGTACGATATAGAACTGCCCGAGCGAGCTGGCTCCTGAGGAGTTCCTGTTCGCCTGCTAGCAGATTTGGAGCTGACAGGCTCTGCCAAAGCCTCCCTCTTTGGAGGAGCCACACTTGGATTTCTCGGCATAGGCTGCATTTCATATGAGCTTCGGACAGGTATGTCTTCACGCTTATTCAAGGAGCTAAGAAAATTAATCTGATCAGGAGAGACTCCAAGTAGAATCTGTTCTTGTCCCACCTGCACAACTGTAAGCTTTTGCTTTGGTCCAAGAGGATGCGTTGCAAGAGTCTTTACTGTAATACCTTCTGTTGGGCTCAAGGGCCACTTTTTTGTCATCAACCTTCTCCAGGTCTTCAGACCGATGAGCAGCAGGAGCATGACAGCTAGAAAAACTGTTACGATAACGAGTTTTTCTTTCATTCCATCATCGACGTTTGGTCTAGCCATCTCTTCTATGGAACCTGAAGTTTGCTTTTTCTCATTTACATTTTCTTCTGACACAATTGATTTAGTTGAAGGTACCTGGTTCTTAGGAATGTCAGGACTTGGACTTGCTACTGGAGCCAACGCTTCCTGCGGCTTAGGTTGCACAGTTTCTATCACTGGCTGAAGTGATTTTTCAGCCTGAATATGGTCTAGTATTATGAGAACCCTGTTTTCCAAAATGTCGACTGAAAGGGCAGGTGCTAGCTGAGCTGCATCTTTGCTCACAAATAGCCGCAAAGCTGCTGTCTGTGGGTCCAGTTGAAATGCTGCAAACTTCCGAATATACGGGCTTTTAGCATCTACAAATTGTCCAGGCTGCGGAACCAAAGTATTCGGCAACGAGATCTGAAGAAAGCTCCCCATAGCCTCGATCTTTGGTTTGTCAAAGCCAGGCTTGCTATCGTATCGAACGGTGATCGCCGTACTCTTCTGGTCTGACTCGGCATCCATAGGTCCCATAGTCATTAGCAGCGGACTTGCTGGACGTTCTTGTGACTTTACCGGCAAGGCCGCTAACAAAAGCGTCACACTTAAAATCCATCTCAACATACTCTCTGCCCCATTTCTACCTTGTATTTCGTTCGATAAATCACTTTAACTCTTAGCCCATATCTCCCAAGCCAAACTGCGAAACAACATCGGTGAGTCGTACACCAAATTTCTCATTCACGACGACAACTTCACCCATAGCTACCAGCTTGTCATTTATGAGAATTTCCATGGGCTCACCTGCGATTTTATCTAGCTCAATCACAGAACCCTGCCCAAGTTGTAACAAATCGTTGACAAGCATTTTTGTTCGCCCAAGTTCAACTGATACCTTTAGCGGAATATCGAGAATCATTTTGAGCTTTGAAAAGTCAGTTCTCGCCAGCCGCGAGTCTTCAGGAGTCATGACAACGTTGTCACCTCCATCAACCCCTTTGCTGCCATCGCCATCGGAGCCAGCACTTGCTAGGGCATCATCAAAATCACTGCCAAGTCCAAAGTCATCTGGATTAAAATCTTGACCTGCCATAGTCTTCCCTTTCAATGATCTGAATCTTTATAGATCAAACATGGATTCAGTTACACGTATTGCCCGATTACCCTTAAGGAGGCCTGGAATCCCTTTAAATTTAGGAATCCCTTCTACCATCACATTGAGAGGCAAGGTCGCGTCGGTATCGAGCTGGATAATGTCGCCCACCTCGAGGTTCAAGAGATCGCGCATCTGAATTTGAGCTTCACCCAGCTTTACAACAAGGTTTGCTTGCGTCTGCATGATCTGTTCTTTCACGCGGTTGATCCAGATAAAGTCAACCTCGAGTTGCTCACTCTGAAAACCAACGGAAAGTTTCGATTTGATCGGCTCAAGAGTCGAATAGGGAATAACAATCTTGATAGTCCCTGAAACTTTTTCTAATTCCACATCAAAAGTCGTCGCGATAACGACATCTGATGGAGGCACCACTGCAACAAACTGTGGGTTGATCTCTGTACGGCTGTAACCGATCTTGAGTGGATACACGGGCTCCCAAGCCTTCTCCAGATCATCAATAGCTGACAGAACTACTCGTCTAGCTATTTTTATTTCGATCTGTGTGAAGTCTTTCCCCTCAATCTTGGTGTAAGGGACATCATTGCCACCAAAAAAACTATCTACCAGAGCATAGAGTAGTTTCGATTCGATGACCATAACAGCTGCGCCCCTCAGTGGGTCTAAGCGAAGGATATTCAAGCAAGAAGGTAATGGCAGTGAGTTCATGAACTCAGAAAACTTTAGTGGACCCGTTGAGTTCACACTTAAGTTAGCCATTTTTCGGAGTGAGTTGGAAAGTGTGACGCGAAAAAGTCGAATAAAGCGATCATGAATGATATCCAGAGTAGGCATGCGACCACGGATAATTCTATCCTGGTTTGCAAGATCGTACTGGACGACACCGCTTTGCGCTTTCTCCGAACTGGGTTCTTCGTCCGAGTCGACTCTGTTGTCTGACACGGCAGAGAGAAGAGCATCAACTTCGCTTTGTGACAGCACCTGCTGACTCATAGATGGTCCTCACTCAATGAGAAAGTCCGTGATATATACATTCGTTATGGGAACGCTCATGTACTGATTAATTCTTTTAAGAATTTCTCTGCGCAGAGATTCTTTGCCATCAGGAGACAGCAGAAATTCTCTGGTTTTTCTTTGAATTATTCCTATGACTGCATCTCTCAACTGAGGTTGACGTGCTTCAATCTCAGCTTTGAGCTTCTTGTTTCCCCGGGGATACTCCAACTGTATTTCGATACGAATATAGCGATTTTCTAGGGCATTCCCTAAGTTTAGTGAAAACGGCGGGAGCTTATGTGTTTCGCCAAAGTCGATGTCGAGAATGACTTCCTCTTTGCCGTCACCCTTCTTGTCTCCCCCTCCACCACCATGATCGTCTTTTTTAGCCTCTCCACCGTGCTCGTCCTTCTTCGCTCCACCGCCGTGATCATCTGGCTTCGCTTCTGCAGCATGCTCGTCTTTTTTTGCTTCACCACCATGCGCGTCAGGCTTTGCTTCAGCAGCGTGTTCGTCTTTCTTTGCTTCGCCAGCATGCTCGTCTTTTTTAGCATCTCCCCCGTGTTCGCCCTTTTTTTCTTCCCCATGTTCTCCAGCCTTAACTTCAGTCTCTGCGGGTTTCTTTCCACCTTTCATGGCAAAAAAAGCCCCTGCTCCTCCCCCCAACACTACCAATGCTCCGAGTATGGCGAAGATGAGTAGTTTTTTCTTTTTCTTGGCAGCTTCCTGTTCAGGCGTGAGCTCCTCCGCAGGAGCGGCTTCCTTTTTTTCTTCTTTCTTATCTCCAGACATAAGATAATCCCCCAAAGGCTGAGATCATTTTTCAAGGAGTGTGCCAAAGCTTTAGACGTATTATTTTTGATTTAATGGAAAAATTGAGGATAATCGGCATCAATATTTGCTTCCTAGAGGACTCTCTTCAACATGTATGCAAAGTCCTTAAGATTTATGGGCGATCTTAGAGAAACCTAAAGTGGATTGCTTGCCTTCTGTCAGACTTCTGACAATACGAGTCAATCGGATGACGCTAAGTCAAAACTTTGAAGCTATGGGAGACAGTCCTTTGACACTTAGAGAAAGTCTTCTGATCACGCTGTCGCTTTCCGCTTCTGTCGGCCATTCTGAGTCAGGCTTTCTTTTTGAGCCAGAGATTATCTGTAGAAGAGCCGATGCTGGCGCAAAAACCCTTTGTCCTAAGCTCACCCATCTTCGCCTTGGAGTTCGTTCCGATACTCAGTCCGATTTTGACCTACGTCTTCTCTATGACCCATTTCATACAAGAAAGGCGACTTGGTTTGACCTGAAAGGACTTGGCCTACAAGATTTACCAGATCAACAGTCTTGGCTAAATGATTATGCTTTGAGGATGCGACTCGGCAGCGCCAGCGAATTAAGTCTAGAAAACTGGTCTGGCACTACTCTCCTACCAGATGCAAGTGGTATGGCTTTTTCCCGAGCCCTGCAAGATACCTCATGGGACCAGACAGCCCTGCGCTACACCTGGATCAATCCTGACTTGAGTATTTTGGCTGCAAGTCTTGTGGCTGGACTGGGCGAAGGTGAAACATTTCAGGAAAATGATAGTGAGCCCTATCTTGGCTTTCTGGGACGCTTTGAACTTGGCACCTCTTTGTCTACACAAATAGGCTGGTCTCTTGATAGAAATTTTCTCAACCGCTCAGCACTGCCTTGGATCGACCAAAGTTTGCGAGAAGAGGCTAGACAAAGCTTTAGTGCCGAACGCTACGCTGTCTCGTTCTTTATTGATGGCTCACACCCTAAAGCGCGTGGCCTACGACTTGGCTTGGGTTGGCAGAGATCTCACATCAAAGGTCCATCGGAAGTTAAAGCTCAAACAACATTACTCGAAAACCTCACTTTGGATCCAAACGAAGCGCTCGCGGAATCTTTAGGAGCTCGCAGCAACCTCCTACGTGATTCCTTCAGCATCAGTGCGTCCTACCTGATACTTGGGACCTACCTCATCTCTTATCATCAGGAAGAATTGAAGGTGGACCTTAGAAATTCAGGTAGCTTTTTGAGCTGCGATGCTCTGACTGCGACAGGAATCTGTCGTGGTGAGGTGCGACCCGCCTCATCTTTTCGAGTGAAAGGGCTTGGTTACGCTATTGGTAAGAGAGTTGAAGATAGCTGGTCCTTACTGCTCGAAAGCTATCAACAGAAGTACGACCAGCTCTATCAGATCTATCACTTTGCCTCCGGCCGTGATCAAAGGAGTGCGGATTTTCGACTTTTACAGCTTCGACTTGATTACAGGATGTGATAGCCTAATTTCCTGTATTTTTCTTGGGCGCTGCCTGGTCGTATGATATAAGATGCCCCCTGGAAAGCTTAGCAAGGAGATAGCATGACACTTCGCAGCCAAATGTTCGCTCTGACTTCTATTGCCTTGGGCTTGAGCCTTTCGGCATGTCGTTCTTGCACCGAACAACATAACCCGAGACCTCTTCAAGAAAAAATCGCTAATGAGTCCGCCACAGCGAATGCTCCGGTTGAAAAACTCAATCCAGATGGCACAGTCCCAGCTCCCACAGCCTCTGCAACTTCTGCAAATGGTGGTGCCGCCAAAACTGCCGGAGTTCAGAAGTTCGAACAGTTTTGTGCCGCTTGTCACGGAGTTGATGGTCAAGCTAACGGTCCCGGAGCCCTGGCTATGAATCCTAAGCCAAGAAACTTAACTGACGCAAAATGGCAAGCTTCGGTTGACGACGCTCACATTGCTAAAGTCATCAAAGAAGGTGGAGCTTCAGTTGGCCTCAGCAGCACCATGGCTCCATGGGGTTCTGTAGTGAATGACCAAGAAATCACTGAGATGGTTGCCCACATCCGTTCGTTCAAGAAGTAATAGATTTTCGCAAATATGAAAAAAGGAGCAGCCATATAGGGTGCTCCTTTTTTTCGAGAAACTTAAGCGTTTACTCGCTAATGAAGGCCTTATGTAGAGCCCGCGAGGCTTTCTCTGCATCGGCCTCTGCAACCACACAGGAAATTTTAATCTCAGAAGTTGAGATCATATTTAGGGCTACCCCTTCTTGCTCCAGTACGCTGAAAACTTGACTAGCAACCCCAGGATGGCTCTGCATTCCAAGCCCCACCACAGAAACTTTTGCTAAGCCGCGCTCTGCCGTACACTTAACATTCACCCCTTGCTCCTCGCACCAACGCTGCAGCATATCTTGGGTTCGCACAAGATCGGCAGTACCGATAGTAAAGCCGAGACGCATCGAATCACTGTCTTCGTGTTTATTGTGGACGATGATATCGACATTGACTCCGCTCTTTGCAATTTTATCAAAAACAGTTGCAATTACACCCGACTTACTTGGCAAATGGGTGAGACTCATTCTAACAACATTGCGGTCTAGCGTTACGCCCGATACCACTGGGGCCTCAAGTTTGCGTTGGGCTTGGAAACTCATAATCCTTGTCCTTTGATGGTCATTAGGTTGGAAAGTATTGCGGACGATAATAGGCATTTGGTACTTCGCACCGAGCTCTACACAACGGCTATGCAAGACTTTACTGCCAAGCGAGGCCATTTCCAAAGCCACTTCAAAATCCATCTCCTCGACAAGACGAGCATCAGGCACAACGCGAGGATCTGCGGTATAAACACCATCCACGTCCGTATTAATTTCACAAAAGGCTGCATCCAAAGCAACTGCCAAGGCCACAGCACTCGTGTCACTTCCACCACGACCAAGGGTCGTAATTTCCATGTCCTCTGTCACGCCCTGAAAACCAGCCACTACAGGAATGATGCCCTCTTCCCAGCATTTATAGAGCTTAGTACAGTCGATGTCTCGAATCCGAGCCTTCGCGTGCAAGCTATCCGTCACTATCCCTAACTGGTAAGCCAGAAATCCGTAAGAGGCGACCCCCTCTTTTTCCAATGCGGCCGCCATCAAAGCTACAGCTACCTGTTCCCCAGCCGACACAGCCATATCATAATTGCGTAGTGAGGCATGTGGATTGATACCCGATACGAGGTCGACCAAGCGATTGGTTTCACCAGACATTGCTGAAACGACAACAGCCACCTTTTTCAAGCCCTGTTTATGTTGCTCCGCCACACGGCGCGCGACATTTTGAATACGCTCTAGACTTCCCACGGAAGTCCCCCCGTACTTCTGAACTACAGGTTTGTCTTGGACAAGGTGATACATAAAAATTCTTGGCTCCCTTGAGCGAGTTCTGGTGAAAAACACGAAAGAATCTTCGATTTCCTCTACCGCCAGGTATATACTAGATCATTTAGGCTTGCAAAGCACCAATCCACGTTTGGCCAACGGGTTTGTAGGAAAGGGCGTAAAATATTATGATTCTTATCACTGGTGGGGCCGGCTTCATCGGCAGCGCATTAGTCTGGGGCTTCAATCAAAACGGACACAAGGACCTCGTCGTCCTAGACAGACTAGGTCTTGGCGAAAAATGGCAAAATCTTGCCAAGCGGCAAGTGAGTTATGTAGTACCCAAAGACCAGTTTCACAGCTGGCTCGACGTCGAACAACATCCCCCCATTCAAGCTGTTTTTCATCTGGGAGCCTGCTCCAGCACAACAGAACGCGATGCTGACTACCTCATGGATAACAACGTTCTCTTCACCAAGCGACTTTGGGATTATTGCGCAGCTCAGCGTATTCCTTTTTTCTATGCTTCCTCCGCGGCAACTTACGGGGCAAAAGAAGAGGGCTTTCTAGATTCACACGACACCATCGATCTGCTGCGCCCGATTAATAAGTACGGATGGAGCAAGCAACTTTTTGACGCATGGGCGGTTCGTCAGCAGAAAGCGCCTCCGCACTGGTTCGGTTTCAAATTTTTCAATGTCTATGGTCCCCAGGAATATCACAAAGGTCCTCAATCCAGCGTTGTCTATCACGCCTTCCCGCAGGTACGAGATCGAAATCAGCTAAAACTGTTTAAATCCTATCGGCCGGATATAGAACACGGAGATCAAAGACGTGACTTCGTTTATGTAAAAGATGTCGTTAAAGTTTTGCTTCATTTTTACCACAACTATAAACAGATTCCTTCGGGCGTCTATAATCTTGGTTCTGGTCAAGCTCGAAGTTTTGCTGATTTAGGTCGCGCAGTCTTTTCAGCTCTCCACAAGACACCAGTCATTGATTGGATCGAGATGCCTGAGGGACTTCAAAAACAGTATCAATATTTCACCCAGGCCGACCTTACCAAGCTTAGAGAAAAGGCCAACTACCGTGAGCCTTTTTTTACTCTCGAGGAAGGTGTCAAAGATTATGTACAGAACTATCTCCATCGTGAGGACCCTTACCTCTAGACCATAAGAAGGAATAGGAATCGATGTGGTGTCGCTCGATATGGATCAGCATTGGCATTTTTTTGTCTCTCACAAGACAAATCCATGCTCAAACCATAGAGAAGTCACAGAAGATTGACTCTGTTACCTGGGAAGGTCTAGAAAAGACCAATGCAGACTGGATCCGCGATTACTCCGGTTTGCTTTGCCCTTGCTGGCTCAGCACTTCAGACCTCCAAAGAATCAGAAGCAAACTTCTTACGACCCAAGTGTTTCAAGAGGTGTCACTCCGAGAGGAACCTAGCCCTTCCGACCCTAATCAGCAAAACCTCATCGTAAGCGTTCGTGAAAAATGGACTGTCATACCTGTCGTAAGGGGCGCATTCGGGGGAGGAACCCCTCTCCTCGTAGCAGGGATTTACGATACTCATGCTTTTGGACAGCTTCTCACCGTCGGAGCTGAGACTCGGAAATATGGCAATGCAGCGCCAGGTGGCGTAGCCTGGATCAGAGCGCCTCGCTGGCGACAGGGACGACACTATTGGAATCTAGAGATTTGGAAAGACGAGCGATTAAGGAATTTCTATGATTCTAGCGATAAAGTCACAGCAACCTTACATAGCTCTGCCTCTCAAATCGTCGGTGACCTCTTATTTCCGCTGCTCGAAGAGGTATCTCCATCATGGCAGTATGGCGTAAAAATCCTCTATCGCGACCAAGCCAAATTAGACTGGAAATCATCAGCTCAAGTGGACTCAGTTCCGTTGAGTACAGGGCCTTCCCGTAAAATACAGGCCCGCATCGTCTATGATAATCTCCGTGTAGAAGGTCTGCAGCTGGAAGGCCTTCGTACCCTTTTTGCAGGGGGCCCTGAATATTCCGACGGAAGCTCCCACCAAACTTTCGAGCATGAGCTCTTTGCCTACAAAATTTGGCAGCAAAATTTGAATCTGAGCTGGCATCACTGGCTAGGAATGAGCGATGATGTTAGATATCCAAGCTTGTTCTTTCTTGGAGGCTTCGATTCCATCCGTGGCCTCCCAGATGGTACTCTGTATGGGACTAAGGCCGGCTATTCCAATTTAGAGCTGCGATACTTGTTTCACAAGGCGCAGTACACTTGGTGGCAAGCGGCAGCCTATATCGACTATGGCAGCGCTGCTGATAGTTTTTCTGAGTTAGAGGCTAGGGATCGCCTCTCTATCGGCACAGGACTGAGGATAGCTATTCCTCAAGTCAACAGACTCATGTTTCGCTTTGACTTTGCCTGGGGCATCACAGAACCACGCACGTCTAGCCTTTCCATGGGAATGAATCAATTCATCGATCCCTATCGCCCCCTATGAAAGGATGTGAGGTATGGACATTCAAACTCAAGTTCGTGAAAGTTTACGCTGGTTAGAAGGCGTAGAAGACGGGGCCCTCCAAACACAAGATCTCTATCTTATAGCAGACAAGTTAGATCCCGTGATCGTCAGCCTGATGATCCGTTATCTCCGCAAAAAATATCCCAGCACCAAACCCGACTCAGGTGCCGTCATCGGAAGGCTCGTCGAGTTAGGCAGTACCTATCCAGGCATCACAAACAAAGCCAAAGAGGCGGAGTCTGATCCGATTAGCGAATGGTTCACAGAAACCTATAACTTTGGTGAATTTTACCAAAAGCCCGAGGAAATGGTTCAGCTGATTGTCGACAAACTGGAAGGCTAAAAAAAAGCCTCTCGATTTGAGAGGCTTCATTTTACTGTGCCGAAGCTCCTGAGCGAGCTTCCTCTTGTTTGAATGCCTTCTGCAAATGGGCTGGCAGATCCTTCTTCATATCTACCCCCAGAACAGTCGAAACCCCACCTTCCTGCATCGTCACGCCGTAGAGCTGATCTAGAACTTCCATGGTCCGACGGTTGTGCGTAATTACGATGAATTGGAAGCGATGCGAAAGAGCTTCCAAAACCTTGTTATAACGCCCAACGTTAGCTTCGTCCAAAGGTGCATCAACCTCATCGAGAAAACAGAACGGGGTTGGTTTGGTCTTGAGAAGGGCAAAAATGAGAGAAATTGCCGTCAGCGCTTTCTCGCCACCAGAATAAAGATTCATACTCCTTGGCTTTTTACCAGGCATACGAACCATAATCTCCACACCGGCTGTAAGCGCATCTTCACTCGTGAGTTCCAGACGAGCTTCACCATTGGGAAAGAGAATTGGGAAAAGCTCGATAAAGTTATTGTTCACAACTTCAAAGGTAGATAGGAACTTCTCCTTCGATGTCTCTTCAATTTCATCAATTGCCTCTTCTAAAAGGCTAATACTACCGAGAACCTCTTCCTTCTGAGCATCGATAAATTCATGACGTTGGGAAACTCGCTCATACTCCTCAACAGCTACCATGTTGATGGCACCCATACCTTCGAGTTGTTGCCGCAGTTTACTGACTTCACGTCCGCACTTATCGGGATCAAACTGGGGATCTTCCTTAAACTCAAAAGTCATCAGATCGACTTGATATTTTTCTCGCGCCTGATCCAAAATCCCACGCGAAACCTGCTTGAGGCGCTCTAATTCGACAGATTTCTTTGACTTTGACTTTTGAATATCCATTTGTCGATCGCGCGACTCTCGCAATCGGTGCTCTACAACGCGCAATTCTTCAATAACACCAGCATTTTGCTCGCGCCTCTCCGCGAGTTTAGATTCCAACTCCTCACGTCGCAAAATGTAGGCCTCGATTTCTTGGGTTGCCTGCACTTGCAAGACTTCTGCCTGGCTCAATTCTCCATCAATTCGGGCTCTTTCCTCATATCGCTTACTCATCACACTCTGGAGCTTCACCAGCTGCTGTCGAGTCTGCTCAACGCTTTCCTTCAATCCGTGGGATCTTGTCTCGAGCTTAGCGAGTTCGAGCTGTCTTTGCTGGTGAACGCGCATGACTTCATCACGCCGCTCTCCGATACTTGCAAATTCCTCTTGGAGTGAATCCAACTCAGTCTGTTGCTGCTCTTTTTCTTGTCCCAGTGATAGCCGAGTCTCACCAAGCTGCTCGAGCTCTCGCATCAGCTCTTTCTCTCTCAAGTCAAGCTCATGAATCTTATGAGAGTTTTGTTCCAAAAGCTCTTTGATATTGTTCTGCTGGTTCAAAAGCTGTTGCATCTGAGACATTGCTGCTAGCGCGTCTTGATTTTGAGAACCAAGTCTGTCGTTCAGCTCTTTAAGGAAAAGACGCGCCTCGGTTTGTTGTTGATCGAGAAGATCCGCTTCATTTTGGGCCGCTGCAAGCGATGCCTCGCTTTCTTTAAGCTGCTTTGCCAGGCTTTCAATCTCAGTCTTTCGTGTAAGACTTCCCTTGACAGCGGTACCACTCACAGAGACATCGTCACGCGATGTAACCAACACCCCTTGACCAGTGAAAAGCACAAGACCTTCGGGAAGTGAACGTAATTCTTCATCTCCCAAAGTCACGCTTGGCAGATAATAGAGTCGTTGGAGAATAGGTTGTAGCCATCCTTCCGACCCTTGCTGTACTTTTAAAAAATCAAGACAGGGCAGCGCATCGTATCGATCAGCCCAAGCTTTGATTTTAGCAAGATCTTCTAGCCCCCAAAGCGATACGACACTCATCGGCAAGGTGGCCAACTGCTCTTGATTTACGTAGCGAACAAGCTGATTCAGCTCATCAGTTCCACGAATTAGAATACGTTCGGACCACTTTTCAAAAGCATGGATGGCTCGACTCGACCACTCGCCAATCTGATCGTTAAAGCCGATATAGTCGATCAAAGCTCCCAGTATAAGTTGCTTAGTGTCTGGATGCTTTTCAGAAAGTTGTTTGATGCTTGAGCGAATGTCGCCCGATACAGACTCCATCTCCTCGAGCGATCCTAAGCGAGCCTTCGCATGCACGTAGGATTCTTTGTAATCATCTCTTTGTCGATTTTTTTCTCTCAACAATTCATCGCGGCGCTGGACTTCTAGTTCAAGATTTTGTTTTTGCTGAAGCTCTTGATCTAACCCAGACTGTCTATCCGTTAAGACCTGCTTTGCTTCTTCGATCTTATCTTCAAAGCCTTTGAGGCTGTCTTGGAGGGAAACCTGTCTCGTCTCAAAATTTTGAAATTCGATCAAAAGTCGTTTTCTATCTCGCTCGATACTTTCACAGCGCAGGCGATTGCTTTCCAAAAGAAGCTCTAAATTACGAACTTCCTCTTCGATCTCTTGCTTCCTGTTATCAAAGACTTGAGCCGTTTCTTCCACTTGATCGACTTCATCCTGGTAGGACGACAGCAGGTCTTGAAGCCGTTCTAGTTCGGTCTGCATGCGGGAGAAATCGGCGTTTTTTTGATCAACCAAGGTCTCTAATTGCTTGAGGCTTTCCTGATCTTCTTCAAGTGTCGTATCTAGCTCGAGGCGCCTTTTCTGACCAAGCTCTAAGGACTTCAAAGCAGATGTGATCGTCCCTTCTGCTCGAACTATCTGTTCACGCAAATGAGTAATCTCTTCTCGCAAATCATCCAGTTCGGGATCAGACTCCGAAAGCTGCGATTGCAAATCCTCCACCCTCGCCTCGAGGGAGCTCATCTCAGTGATATCTTTAATCTCAAAATATGAGTCTACCTCAAGTTGTAGGGCAAGCTCGAGGAGCTTGACAGAAAAATGCCTGAAATTATGAGCAAAAAGGCTCA
>JACCDP011178881.1_pt1 | contig 19859 bp, 20 predicted proteins | sample 7445841 | NCBI WGS metagenome assembly JACCDP01 (sample SAMN15323441, study PRJNA562643) | freshwater metagenome | isolation source: river surface water | place: USA:Blue River Watershed | collected 2017-08-17
ACACTACTTCATATAGACTCTGCGAAAGTTTCTTCCGCGTCGGGGGCGAGAGGGGGGTGGAAAAATGGAATTGAATGAAATTGTTTTTAAGTGTAGGTCAAAATAGAATGGAGAGTGGGGGTGAAGAGATCATTAAAGGTATGAAGAATATGACAATTGATGAAAAAACTAAAAAACCACCTCCTCCATTGAAGCCGTGCAAACAATGCCGGTATAATATTGGTTCAGATGAAACACAATTGTGTGCTACATGTGATCCAAATCACAGATGGTGGAAAAAGACAAAAGACTAAAGTTAAAAATGTTTTTAAAAGTATTTTTAAGTTAAACGCTTTCTACCACATTCTGTGTCTTTGGAAAACGTTCTTTACACTTTTTAATCTTCCCATCTGGAAGAACTTTAAAGATTTCATAACAAACTTCTCTATAAGGCTTTACATCGATGCACTTAACTGTTGTTGGCTTTCCATCTTCATAAATAGTAGATGTAACTTGAGTAATCAGTGGGAAACTATAATAATAGTCCATAGCTTCCTTCTTATCTGAGAAGACTCGATCTTCAACAATATCTCCATTATCGTCCTCTGTGTAGAAGATGTAATGAAAGTGAGTTGTCATTTTATTTGGCTCCTATCTAAAATCGAAGGGAGATAAATCCGTTTTTATTTCAAAATGGATTTATAAGATTCTCTTTTTTAAGATTGATAAAGATGGCAGACCTTCGTCACTGTATCGCTATTAAAGCTGATGGTGAGGCATGTGGAAAGAGATGTACTGGAGAGAATACTCGATGTGGAACTCATTTGAATACAATTAGAAATAGGGGACCGAATGAAGTAGCGAGACAGGAACTAAGTTATATACATAAAAAGACTATTAGAGACATTGAACTCAGATATGTACACCTTATTGCTGCTGCCCTAAATCACAATAATCATGTAGAACATGTACGTCTGCTTGAAGATGAAAGGAATGATATTCTTGAAGTTCGTGCTAGACAACGTCGTGAAATGACAGAACTAGTTCGTCAACAACAAGATAACATTCGTGATACTGGAGTAGATCCAGATAGAATTGCGCGAGAACAACGAGCTGATAGAGTTCGTAGGTTTCGCGAACAACGGATGGTTGACTTTAGAGTTCGTGAACAACAAGGGATGGTTGATTTTAGATTTCGTCGTGAAGAAGAAGCGCGTGATGCAATTAATCGTGTAGCCGCATTCTTGGAACAAGAACAACAACGCCCACCGCAAAGAGATCTTGAAAGATTCGCACAAGATAATCAAAATGTTCACACATCTGCTGCTGTAAGGCAGACTAAGGATATTGTAGATCGTATTCTAAAGCTCCCAGTTCCAGACGAATATAAATGGAACATGAGAGTTTGTTCAAAGACACCTGGTGAAATTATTACCACATGTAGCCTTACACCAAAAGGAGCATGGCAGATGTCATCAAAGTATTGTCAGGATGAAAATATTTATGAATTAGGACATGGTATTTATGGAAAAGTTCTTGATGGAGTTTGGCAATACATTCTAAAGTCTCCTGATAAGACTGACTTATGTCGTATTCTAAGGCAGGAGATGGAAGACAATATTGGAATGTGTGCTCAAGGAAATCTATCTAGGCTTTGTAATATTCTTGCCGGATATATGGAAGGAGTTGGTTCTCAGGAATCACTATCTGATATTCTTGGAAGACTTCTTCCGAAGACAATGGAGATTGAAGATATTGAGTCTAGACTTTCTGAAGCATTTCGTATTCTAAAAGAAAACGGTGTTCCTTATTCTGACTGGAAAGCATGGTTGGATCCATTGCTTTCAGACCAAGACGTAGAGACAACAGTAGACTTTCTTTATAACGAACGTCATGAGATTACAGGAATTGTTACAATTATTCATTAAGTGTACATATGTATCCAAGTTTCAGGTTCTTTAACGTTCAAGTCACACAATAAAGTTTTTACAACTTTTTCATCTATCTTCAATGGGAATGAAACATTCATATAGAATGGATATTCTTTCATCGACTCTTCATCAGATACACGTAACATGTTGAGCCTTGTCATTAAAGTTTCAACTGTACGAATTAAAGTACGAACACCTTTTTCCTGCATTGAGTACTCTTTGATCATAAAGTGAATTGCGTCATCTGCCAGAGTGACTTCATTTGAATCAAACCGCAGACGATCGAGTAACTGAGGCCATACATATCCTTTCAAAATTTCTGTCTTATCTTTTTCATTGTACCCATCACATTGGATAATAGTCATACGATCACGCAGAATAGGATGTACCTTTTCGATATCGTTAAGTGAGAATACAAATAAACATTGAGACAAATCGAAATCTACTCCAGAGAAGTATCTATCATGGAACTCATTATTCTGTGAACGATCTGTCATGTGAATCATCATACTGACAATTTCTTCTCCATGAGGAGTTGTTGAAATCTTATCAAGTTCATCAAAGTAAAAAACTGGATTCATTGTACCAGCATGCATGAGAGCATCTGCGATTCTTCCCCAAATAGATCCTTCATATGTGTATGAGTGTCCAACAAAATTGGAAACATCAGATGCTCCACCTAAACTGAAAAACTCAAATGGTCTATTTAATACTTTAGCGATTGCGTTCTTAGCAAAGGATGTCTTACCAACACCCATAGGTCCTTTAAGAGCTATTACATTACCAACTGAGTTAGGGTTGACAATCCACTGTGCCAGAATTTGCATAATTTGAGTTTTCGCACTATTCATTCCATAAATAGATTTGTTCATAGTATCACGAGACTGTTTCATAAAATCAGTACACTTCTCGCGACCATCTGAGTATTTTACAGGAAGAGGAGTTGTCTTTCCAAATGGAATACGAAAGAATCCATCAATCCAGTTTTTAAGTTTATAAGATTCTCCACTATCAGGTGGCATATCACCTAAAGCATTTATCTTTTTGATAATTTGTGACTTAGTATAATCAGCAACTGGAAGTTCTAAAACTTTAAACTTGTAAGGAACTTCTCCATCTTCAAATCCTAATTTTGAAATACGAGTCATAACTTCAAACAGTTCTTTTTGCTTCTTTGGTTTCAGAGAGTTGTAGTAACGAGTCTCTGCGCTTGTTAACTTAATGGGCAACTTCTCTTTACCACGTGTAGACTTTCTTGGTTTAACTTCCTCTTCTTCTTCCTCTTCTTCTTTAATCTTTCCAACGTATTTATCCAACAGGTACATTATGAACCCATCGTCTGTTACATTCTGCTCTTCTTCCTCCTCTTCGGTTTCCTCATCATCTTCATTCAATGGTAAATTTGCATGAAAGTGAATATTTACAGATACAGGAGTATCTTCAGCAGGATCATAATCTGAATCACTATCAGAGTCTGATACGTATAATGTATCATCATTAATCCATAAAACTTCTTCGTCTTTACAGACTTTATTTTTCTTTTTGTTATCATTTGGTGGTTCAGAACCAGATGATAGCTTTCGTTTTCTCAAATTATACTTCCGACGTTTGGAGTCTGGACCTTGGTCGGAAAGATCCGCAGAAGCTGTCCTATCTTTAGGACTCTCTCGAGACGCTCGTTTCACCATCCCTTGCTTGATGGAGAAATTATTTCTTTAATCATTTTCCGGATAGATGAGTAATGGATGCGGCTATTGAAAGGATAGCAGAGATTGCTCAGGAACAAATTGATAAGGAAAACGCAACAAATCCTATCGTAAAGACAGCACTTTCGATAGTGGAAGATTTTATCAAATCAAATCGCGTCATGTGTTACGGAGGGACTGCGATTAATAATCTTCTTCCAAAGGAAAATAGATTCTATGACCCTGAGAAAGATATTCCTGACTATGACTTCTTTTCAGAGACGCCTCAAATACATGCTGCCAAACTTGCAGATGAATTAGTAGCTGCTGGATTCAAAAGTGTTGAAGTAAAACCTGGTGTACATCTTGGAACATTCAAAGTATTTTCAGATTATATTGGAGTTGCCGATATTTCTCATCTAGATAAACCTATTTTTGAAAAGCTTTGGAAAAATAGTATCGAGAAAGATAACATTCATTACGTTCCTCCTAACTTTCTTCGTATGTCGATTTATTTAGAACTTTCTAGACCTAAAGGTGATGTATCTCGTTGGAAGAAAGTCTACTCACGTCTCATGTTACTCAATAAGCATTACAGTGTAGAGTGTCCTGCTGTCGACGCAAAGATGAATGATCTTTATTTGACCCCTGAAGTAAAAGAGGATATTGAAAAGTTTTTAATAAAAGAAACAATTGTTCTTCTTGGATTTAATGCATCAATACTTCAGCAGAAGCCAACTGATAAGTGGATGTTACCTTTAGATGTATTAGTTACTCCTGAAAAACGTGAAGATACTGTAAAAAAGTTTTTAGATATTTTTGAACCTAGATTAGGATTCAAATTAAAACAAAAAGATATTCCTCGGTATGGTGAACTTATACCACCTCATACAGATATTGATGATCCAAAATCTGGCAACACAGTAATCCGAATTTATGAGACAGAGGCCTGCCATAGTTATCATAAAGCACCAAGTGGATTAATGATTGCCTCTATTCCAACTTTACTTCAATTCTTTTTTGCAATTTTATATGCTCCTGAACATTTCCTTGAAGAGATGCCTGAACAACGTTTCTTATGTACCGCACAACGTTTAGTAGAAATGGCAAATGATAATATTCATCGTCGTTATAAACTACTGACTCCTATCACCTGTTTAGGAAAACAGAAGTCATTAGTGGATATGCGTATTGAAAAATCAAAGATGTATGAAGAGCTTTCAAAGAATAAATCATCTCCTGAATTTTTAGAATATTTCTTTACATACGCTCCTACTTCAATGAGCAGAACTCAAAGAGCAAAAGTAAAACAACAATTACATAGAACGTTTAGGCGCCGCCGACAACTCCACCACTAAATGAATTAACCGCAAAACAACCTCCACCTCCACATTTAAACTTTCCAAATAGATATGTGTAACGAAATTGGTTTCCATATTTAAACCAAGGATCTCCTCCAGTGGACTTATTTCCTGTATTTAACGTACTGTAGGAACGATGAGCACGGGCTTCTTTTATCTGACGTGTCCAGTCTGACGCATCGCGAAGAACATCAGCGTCGTAGGCATATCCAGGAGTGATTGTAGATGTGTTAGCACCTTGAGATGAACTCATTTATATTACAATAAGCAAAGATGTTTCCTAAGAAGAAACTGTATATTCTTGGTACAATTGTTTTGATTGTATTGACACTTTACGTGATCGCGAACAGAGAACACTTTATTCGTGAGCACCTAAGTAATCCAAATCCAACTTTATCTAGTCTTCAAACGGATCTTGATTCTGTGAACCAAGATCTTCAAACATTAAAGGCTGATTATCAATCTTTAAAACAGCAAGGACAGGCTCAAACTTCTCAAGCTGCTTCGGCTATGGCTGCCTTACAAGCTATTCCTGCAGGAAGTCCTAATACTATAATCCCAACTCGTTAACGACCAGTCCACCAAGTAATATCATAATAAGGAGGTTGAGGTGTAGTTACTTCCTGTTCAGGTGGGCTGCCCATAATAGCCTTCACATCTGCTGGTTGTAAGAAATAGTTATAGTAGTTGAGTGATGAAATCTTACCATCAAATCCTCCTCCGACTCCTACATGTACTGTACTAGGGTTCTGACGAGGAAGCTGAGCAATAGAACGATGAGCATAAAGAACACCGTTAATATATACATCTACAGAATCCTGATCAACTGCAATCGCAAGATGGATCCACTTCTTTGCTGTTAAGTTCGATACTACAACAATTTCACGAGACCCATATGTATCAATCTTTACTAAAAGAGAATTGGTATTTGCGTCTAAGAAAACACCAGGGCACATAGAAGATAAATCAGTAGGACCTTTAATAAAAACAACTTTCTCTTGGCCATATCGATATGAGAAATCATCAACACGTATCCATGCTGCATACGAGAACGTTAATCCTTGTTGTTGGTTAATAGAAGTTGGGAGAGTGACTCCGCTATCAAACTGTTTCTTTCCATCCACAGCAGAGCCTAATAATTGATTTGAAGAAGATGATAATCCAACCGAGCTTCCGTACTTATATAGAAGAAACAGGACTCCTAATGAAACAACAATTACAAGTAGAATTTGAGGAATATCCATTACTTTTAAAATGGATTAATTCCCAAGTGAAAGACGTTAATTGTGAAATGAACATATTCTTCCTGTCTTTTGATCCCAGAGAGGCAGCAAGACTTCACTGCGATAAACATGTTGTAAAGATGATTATCGAATCTGCTCAGCTTCTATATTCTTCTCATTGGATCCTGAACCCAGAAGATCTTCCTCCAAATGCATATAAGCTTGCTCATAAAAATCATCCGTGTTCCATTTGGGTCAGAGCAAGTTTGACTAATTATATGTGGTTGGCTTCATTGGCATGGTGGCTCTGTAAGGAATATCAATATCGTTATGGCGACCAAAAGATTCATAAAACGGAGGCTCATGTTGTTTGGCTTATTAACAATACTCCTAAATCGATTCCCTTTGTGGAGTTTACTAGACCAGCTCTTGCTATGCCTGATCAGTATAAGCAAGAAGATGTTATCGAATCATATAAGATGTTTTATGTTTACTCAAAACTTAAAGAACGTAACATTGTGAATTATACGAAACGTGAATGGCCCAAATTTCTAATCAATTCACTTAGTAATGGACCAGATATACAGTGATCTAACAAAGGGTATACGAAAGCCAAAGAATAAGATAGCCCTTTTTTTATGTGGAGCAGCTGGTTCTGGTAAGACAACTGCTCACGATATGTTTTTAAAAGATGCTAAAATGAAAAGCACATTTGTAACATTAAATATTGATACGATACGTCCACTTGTTGGAAGTCAAGAAGCAACTCGTCCAGTCTTTCAAGATTTGATAAACAAGACGATTGAAGATGGGTATTCTTTTTTATACGATGGAACTTGTCGAGATAAAAATACGATTACTCAAAGAATTCAAGAACTTAAGAAAAAAGGATACAAAGTTATTTTAGGAATTACGTATGCATCTTTAGGAACTGTGCTAGGTCGAGTACAACGCAGAACAGATCAGCCATTAGATGATAATATAGTTCGAGATATCTATCAACATCTTCGTAATCATGTTGAAAAATATATGACAATGGATGGTATTGATGAAGTATATTTGTATAACAATGAAAAATCAACAAAATTAATTTTTACACGAAAGTCTACTCGTGTTTCCTGTATATCTCCATCTTCTGATTTTTATTTTGATGTTTCCAAGTATTGTTAAAATGTATACTCCTGAACCTCTTTTCCAAGAGTATCATATACACCAAACTTTACAGAATAACCAGATAATGAAGAAGTTGTAACTCCAGATGAAGATACATCTTTAGAACAAGAAGATCCAGCAGAATAGAACGTCATAGCGTCTGAAGGAGTCAACATACGAGGATAGTGATAAACGTTACAGACATATCCAGAGAATCCGCCGTTGGGTGATATTTGAATATCTCCAACAGCTGGTTTAGGAACTCCTGGTAACATACATGACTTGACGAGTTTACCATCAATGTAGATATCCACATTTTTGCCAAATGTGGTTACACTTACCGAGAACCAAGTCTGAAGAGGAATGTTAGGAACTTCGCAGATGAATACATCATCTGTAGATGCTCCAGAGCTAGTAGCAGGAGCTGGTTGAGTCTTTGAAGATCCACTTCCAGTAGGGAATATAGAAATGCTTACCTTCAAAGTGTTATCCGTTGGATGAAGAGAAATAGAAGGATTCATTACTGAAGAATTTGTGGTATCTGGACGAATTAGAACTTGCTTTTCCTTTCCGTAACCATAGTTCCAATCCTTCACAAACATCCACCACTGGACACCGTAAGATCCCTGAGACTGGTTAGAAAGAGGAGCACTTGTTGCAGGAATAGTTAAAGATGTAGTAGCATCGTGAAGAGAAGAAACTAAATCCCCACTGCTATCAGAACCGGTAACAGCGCTCGTAAATTTAGAAAACAATGGTGGATTAGAAGATACCTTTGGAGGAGCAGTTGCCTTATCATTATTACCTCCGCCATCAGGAGGAGGGCTAGCAGGAGCAGCAGGGGGAGCTGGTAATATAATTGTCTGCCAACCGTTCTTCATAGCAAAGTAGTCATATATAAGGATTCCAGCAAGAGGAACTGCTATGATTAGTAAAATACCGAATACAATACTTCCATATTTATAAATACGCCTGTACCATTCAGCACTTGCCAATTGTGCACCCACTTCTCCAAGTTTTGCTTGAGCTTGTGCAGCAGTTTCTTCAACTTGCTTTGTTAACTCAGCTTCACGAGCCTGTGCTTCTGATAATTTAATAGTTGCAAGTTCTGGTAAAGTGGATTCTGTGGTTGAAGCTTGTATCGTAGGAACACTAATCTTGGAACTTCCTAATCCCATTTGTAAGAATATCCTTACTAAAAAACGAACCAAGATACAGTGAACGATGAGTACTAGAACAATGTACTGTAATAACTGTGGAGGACGAGGTCATATATTTAAAACATGTAAGGACCCAATTACATCTTGTGGAATACTTCTACTGCGAGGAGTATTTGAACCCATGAAACTTCCAATCGATCCAAAAGAAGTGAGTGTACTTATGGTGAGACGCAAAGATAGTATGGCTTATATGGAATTTATTCGAGGAAAGTATGATCCAACAGATCATGTGTATATTAAGAAACTTTTGTCCAATATGACCATTTCAGAACAGAATGCAATTGAACATGAAGAGTTTGATACGCTTTGGTCTAAACTTTGGGGACAAGGGCGAGATACTCATTCACTTGAATATGAAATTTCAAAAACAAATTATGAAACAATTCCAAGAGCTAAATTAATTTCAGAAGCAAAAAGTGTATATTCGGAACCAGAATGGGGATTTCCAAAAGGTAGACGTTCAAAAGGAGAAACAGATATGGATTGTGCTACTCGAGAATTTTGGGAAGAGACAAACATTCCAGGGAATGCTTATGATGTAATTGAAAAGCTTTGTTTTACAGAAGTCTTTACTGGAACAAATAATATTAAATATAAACACATTTATTACGTTGCGTTACTAAAAGATTCTAAAGTGATTGATTTGACACAAAAGCTAACCAGTATGCAGAGAAGAGAGATTTCAGCTGTATCTTGGAAGACTTTAAAAGAATGTAAGGAAATTACACGTCCTCACTACGCAGAACGAAAAGTAATGATCGGAGAGTTAGAACGAAGAATTCAAACTCTATGAATAAGGTAATGGACTACAAATTATGGCTAATGTCATTATTGACGGTTTATGGCGTTCTATTTATTTCAGGAGCTATCATATCTTTGCTTTCAAGCCAACTTAATTGCTCTAAAGTAAACTGGACAGTAAGTACACAACAAGGAGCTATTTGGGCTTTTATACCAACACTTTTTTACGGAGTAACAACATATTTTGAAGTTGTTCGAAACTGGTTTGCTGTTCCTCTACAGTCGTTTGGAATTCCTCAAGAGAAAGCACCTATTATTGGAGTTGGCTATGTAGTTATGTTATTCACTTGGATGATGACTGTATGGAACATTCATAATACTGAAAAGATAGCATGTAATCCTGATGTTAACGAAATGAATCAATTCAGACAAAGACTTATGGCTGAACTTCAAGAAAAGCAAGAAGCAGAAGAAAAGAATGCCTCAGTCAAGATTAATGGTGCGAACACTTCGCAGAAGTAGAGGATTGAGACATACCTATCGTAGAGGAGGTGCTCAAAAATTTGAAGAATTATTTCCTAAAAAACGTGGAGTAAAATATTCGAAACTAAAGATGACTCCAGAAGGTGAATATAGTATTACTAAACGCAAGGATGGTGAGACTCTTCTTAAACACATGAAAACAGTTTTAAAAACAACCAAAAATAAACACATCACCGATTTAACAGGAAATGTTGGAGGAGATACGATTCTGTTTGGACTTCATTTTGAAAAAGTAGATTCAATTGAAATGAATCCTGAAAACTTTGAAGCTTTGAAAAATAACGTAGATGTATTTGGTCTCAAGAATGTAACACTTCATCAAGGAGACTCTACAAAGTTATATAATTGGAAAACAGACGTTCTATATATTGATGCACCTTGGGGTGGACCAGATTATAAAGAAAAAGCAGAGTTGGATCTGTATCTTGGAGACAAACGTGTAGATGAATTTGTAAAAGAAGTTCTTGCTAGAGAAAACCGTCCTGACTACGTGTTTATGAAAGTTCCTCGGAATTATAAGTTTGACCGATTTGATAACATTCAAAAATTTAAGATTCGTGGATATTATTTGATACTCATTATGTAATGGAGACCATTCCATACAGAAGGTCAAAGCTTTCAATAAAAACTATACCAAAGGGAACATTACTGTTTCGTTTGGTAAAGGAACAAATAAATGATCTTCGAGGAGTTCCGATTGATGAAAGTACAAGGTGTATAACTCCAAATTTTAATGTATACTTTCATCCAAACCCATTTATTGGACATCACATGTATAAAGAATACTTAAACGAAATTGGAGATACAGTTCATGTTTATCTTTTAAAAGAAGATGTCAAAGTTCTTCTATTGTTAGAACCATCTAAGTATTCGAGATTAGATTATAAAAAGAAAGGTATATTTTTGAAACCATGTTCAACTGTACGCAAAGGATGTATGCCTAAAAAAGGTAAAGAATATGATGTCTGTCTAAGTGATACAATAGTAAAAAAGTTTCCAGATGTTGTTGGTATGGTAGCTGTCTCTGCAGGAGATGCTAAATATTTACGGAAAGCTTTAAAGAGAGGAATAAAAAATAAGACTCTCAAAACATTTCACAAAGCAAAAGATAGTTTCAATATAGAGGGCGTTCCAGAACTTATATTACATCCTCTCACAAAAAGACCTTCTAAAGATATTCTTGTAAAAGATGATACTGAACTTGATAACAATTATAAGTTATTAAAGAAGATACCGTACAATGAAGACAAGTTACATCAATTTATGAATGCTCATGCCAAGTATGATGATGAAACGAAGTTCTATACTTACAAAGAGTAATCAAGAATATATACTACTCCCATATAAGACATTACAGCAAAGACAAACATCCACCACCAAACTGGAAAGACTGTAGATTCTTTATTTGATACACCAAATGGGCGGACTCGACCTTCATTTCCAAACGCAAGTGCAGGTCGAACATACAGAAAGCCAGCAACTAAAAAGAGATAAATTACAATCATCCATAAACGGGGATTCTTGCGAATAGTTTGCTCCATTGTTTATTCCGTGTCAAAAACAATGGCTCAACCATACGTTTTACCAAATAGAAAGGCCTTCGCCGATTCTATAGTTCGTATCTTTCGAAAATATCGTGATAAAGTGATTGACCCTTTGGATACTGCAGATAATGACGAAGATCTTTGTAAGCGACAGGGAGATATGTCTAAGAACTCTCGAGATCTTTTAGATCACCAGAAGATCGTGAGAGATTACCTTATGGCAGAAACTCCTTATCGTGGTCTTCTTTTATATCATGGTCTTGGTTCTGGTAAGACATGCTCTGCTATAGGAGTTGCTGAATCACTTCTAACAACTCGAAAGGTATTCATTCTTCTACCTGCTTCTCTTCAACAGAACTTCCGTGGTGAAATTCGCAAGTGCGGAGATCCTGTTTATCGATTTGAAAACTTCTGGGAACCTAAGTCGATTCGAACTCCAGAGGATCGTGAAATGGCAAAAGGTATGGGAATCTCAGATACCTATTTGGATAAGAATGGGCGTTTCTATATAACAATTCCAAATCGTCCTCCAAACTATACAACCTTAGATAAGCAAACACAAACTCAAATTGGCGAACAGATTGATGATGTGTTAGATCAGCGGTTTACATTCATTAACTACAACGGTATTAGCAAAACAAATATAGATAAGATTTTACCACCCGATCAACCTCATATGTTTGATAACACAACTGTAATTATTGATGAAGCTCACAACTTAACAGCAAGTGTAGTAAATCAAAGTGATATTCGTAGAAAGATTTACGATATGGTCTACAATGCCAAAAATTGTAAAGTAGTTGCCCTTTCTGGTACTCCAATTATTAACCGACCAAATGAAATTTCTTTTATGATGAATCTGTTACGTGGACCCATTGAACGAATCACAATTCCCACAAAACAAGCTATCTCTTGGGATGAAGGATTGATGACTGCATTTTTCCGTGGACTTAAGGATGTAGATACAATTGAGTACAACGCAGTAAAACGTCAAATACTTTTAACACGTAATCCTCCTAATTTTGAAAGCGTATACAATGAAAAGAATGAACGTATTGCTGTAAGGTACAATAAAGAATTTGATCAAGAAGCAGATATTAAAGAATGGGTAAAGACTTGGAAATCAAAATTTGAAGGAGAATTTGGAGGAGTTGAATTAGAAATTCCTGAAAAGTATATTGTTGAAGAACTTGAGTGTCTTCCTACCAAATATGAAGAATTTGTAAATACATTTATTGATGGACTAAATGTGAAGAATCCTCTTCTTTTTGGAAGACGTATTCAAGGTTTAGTTTCTTATTTCCGAACTGCAGATGAACGTCTACTTCCTAAACGTATTGATGAAGATACTACGCTTACAAAGATCTCTATGTCTCAAGAACAGTTCTTGCGATATTTGGAAGAACGTTGGATTGAACTTCAGCGTGACTCTCGCAAAGGTCGTACGAAAACAAATTTAGATGAGGATTATGGGTCGTATCGAGCTGGATCTCGTTTAGTTTGTAACTATGCCCTTCCTCCTGAAATCAAAATAGAAGTTCCTGAAGGAGTTACAGAAGATGACCCAGTTAAATTATCCAATCCTGAAATTTTAGCAAAAATTAAAGCGGCTCCTGATAAGTATCTTTCTGAAGTTGCTCTTCAAAATTTCTCACCTAAAATGTTACAGATTCTAAAAGATGTAAAAGCAAATATTGGTGAACCAGGGAACTTTAAAAACCAGTTTCTTTATTCGAACTATCGTGCTCTCCAGGGTGTTGGTATTTTTGCTGCAATTTTGGAAGCGAACGGATTTCAGGAATACAAAATTATAAAACAGAATGGACTCTGGATAGAAGACCCTTCTTTGAAAAAAGATGTTCCTGCGTTTGCTTTCTATACTGGTGAAGAGAAGGAAGAAGAACGTGAATTGATGAGACAAATTTTTAATGGCCCAGATAGTTCCGGTAGGTATGAATCTGGATTTCCTCAATCGCTAATCGATTCTATCAAAGATAAGAAACTATGTGTTCTTATGGCAACTAAGTCAGGAGCTGAAGGTATTAACTTGAGAAACGTTAGAAATGTTTACATTATGGAGTCTCATTGGAATCCTGCTTTAATTGATCAAGCAATAGGTCGTGCTATTCGTATTTGTTCTCACGCAAATCTTCCTTTAGAAGAACGAACTGTAAAGGTAAAGGTATATTTAACTGTATTTACAGATGAACAATCAAATACACAAGAAGGTCCAAACGTTGTTCCAATTCGACGCAATGATATGGTTCTGAAACGGTATGAAGGTGGTGAACCTCGTGAATCATTTATGACCTCAGATGAGTTTCTTTGGGAAGTCTCATATGAGAAAGGACGAGTGATTAAAAACATTTCAAATATATTGAAACAATCCGCAGTAGATTGTGAGATTCACAGAAAGCTTCATTCAAAGAATGAACCTACTCTTCAATGTTTACGATTTGATAGTACATCTACTTCTGAAGATTTAGCATATAAACCTTCATACTTAATCGATGAAAGAGACACATTGTACATGCGAAATATTCAAAGAAAATCAAGACGTCTTCAGAAGATTAAGGTAAAGAATATTGTTCTTCTATTAGATCCAGATACAAATCAGATTTACGACTTCCCTGCATTTGAGGATTCTAAAAGACTTATTCAACTTGGGTTACGAACAGCTCCTGGAGAGATTCGCTTTTTTACCTCAGTAGTATCGTAAATGGCAGATAATGCTTTTATTGCTGCTCCTGCAGGAATGAGTAATGCTCAGCAAGGAACACGTGGATTAAGTGCTGGAGATTGGGTAAGGTTAAAGAGATTACAAGGAGCAAGAGCAAATGGATACTCAAATGGTTCTACAAGTGGTGTATTAACAAGTTCATCCGCAATTTATAACAAAGATATTGTACCTCCTCAACCAAACCAACTTGAAATTCACAATTATAGTGCGATTAGTGTGTATCCAGTTGTAGGTACATCTAAAATTCGTCGCACTGCTTCAAACTGGACTGATTATGTTGCTTCTCAAACTGCAGATTATGTATTAACTTCGAAGGTATCGACTACTAGTCCAAGTGTAACAAATACTGTTGCCAAGGTATGTGGTTGTACTGCTCCTACCTATTCTGTGAAGAAACTTGGAGTTTGTACGAAGTGTAATGGATCATTTACTCATGTCCGTATAATGTAATGAAGTTCCTTGAACGATTTAAATTTGAATTTACAATAAACACTCTATTTATTGGAATTTTATTTCTAATAATTGGCGGTGGTGTAACTTCATATCTTTTTACAGCAACAGATCCATACGAAATTCCAATTGGAGCATTACCTGTTCCAATTCAAGTTGGAAAAAATAAAATAATTGTCTCGAAAACTGGAGATGCATCTATGAGAACCGAATATAATCGCAGAAAGGTTATTATTCAAACAAATGTATGTAGAGTTAAAGATCCTAAATTTGGTTTTTGGAATAAAGATTCTACAAATGGTACTTTAGAGTCTTACTTCTTAACTAGTATCTACAATGAACGTCCTCGTGATTACTTATTCGATGGTAAGGATGCTTATGCTGAAAACGACTTTGTATTAGATGGAGTTGGAAGTGGATTTATCGCAGATGGTGGAAATGCGTATACAGAATATTGTATTGTAGAATAATGGTAAATTCAAAAATTTTAATAAGAAGAGATACTGCTTCTAATTGGACAGCAGCAAATCCGGTTCTTGGTCCAGGTGAGCAAGGTTATGAAACGGATACAGGAAAAATGAAAATAGGAGATGGAAGTTCTAACTGGACAGCACTGCCTTATTTTGCTGGTGGAGGAGGTGGATCTGGTCAAACAGGTCCAACAGGACCTACTGGTCCACAAGGTGCCACTGGTCCACAAGGGCCAGTTTCTGCTTATGGATTCGATGGCGGTTATCCAGATACAAATTATGCTTCGGGTCCTATTTTTGATTTAGGTTTTGTAAGTTAAAAGTAATAGTGGGATGCCTTTTATACAACTCCAATTCAGAAGAGGTACTGGCACACAATGGAGTTCTGCGAATCCAATTTTAGCAAATGGCGAAATGGGTGTAGATACTGACAATGATGGATTTAAGATTGGAGATGGTGTAACACGTTGGAATGACCTACCTTATGCAAATTTAGTAGCGAGTGGTCCTACTGGGCCAATTGGACCCACTGGGCCTCAAGGTGTTACTGGTGCTGCTGGACCTACCGGTGTTACTGGTCCTACAGGCCCCCAAGGTATTACTGGTCCTACTGGTCCTCAAGGTAATACAGGAGCTACAGGTCCTGCTGGACAAACAGGTGCTACTGGACCTCAAGGTAATACAGGAGCTACTGGACCACAAGGTATTACTGGTGCTACCGGTCCACAAGGTGTTACTGGACCTACTGGTCCTCAAGGTACTACTGGTCCTACTGGACCACAAGGTATTACCGGTGCTACCGGTCCTGCTGGACAAACAGGTCCTACTGGTCCCCAAGGTAATACAGGAGCTACTGGTCCACAAGGTATTACTGGTGCCACTGGTCCACAGGCTAATACTGGTCCTACTGGCCCCCAAGGTAATACAGGAGCTACCGGACCAACAGGACAAACAGGCGCCACTGGGCCACAAGGTGCAACAGGAGCAGGAACTACTGGTGCTACCGGACCAATAGGACAAACAGGCGCTACAGGTCCTGCTGGCGCTTCTGGATTAAATGGCGCTACAGGCGCTACTGGGCCACAAGGCGCTACTGGACCCGGTGGAGATACTGCCTTATGGGCTACTTATACAGCAAGTACTGGTCCTGACCTAGGAAACTCTGTATTGAGCAATGTAGGTGCTATAAATTTATCAAAAGCATCATCTAGTTATAACCCATCAGTTATTACTGGTCTTCAACTCTGGCTAGATTCAGCAGACGCGGCAACAGTTATAACCGCAGGATCAAGTGTTACTCAGTGGAATGATAAATCGGGAAATGGACGAAATACGTCCAACGTATCTGGAACTCCAACCATAACTACAAACAGTGTAACATCAAAACAAGGTATCTATTTTAACGGAAGCTCCTTTACCGGTGATTTCTCTTACTCGTCAAATACATTGTCTTGGTTTGTTGTCGGATCCATGGAATCTGGTAGTTCAGATAGTGCTAGATTGCTTTCGTTCGGAATTCCTGGAACACTTGACTATAACAGCTCAACAAAATTGGTTGCACTCGCTCGTGTAGGATCAACAAATGAGATTTTACCTTATCGTAACGCAAGTCTAGCAAGCGGCGTATTTGTCACGTATGGAAGTCCGTTTATGTTTTCAAGTGTAATTGATGGAACAAATAACTATCCTTATCTAAATGGAAATTCTAGAACTGGGGCTGCTACAACTGGTAATTTTGGATTCACACAATATGCTATCGCAAACTCAGCTGGTACAAACACCATTCCATATGTTGGTCATATATTTGAAGTTTTAGTGTATAGTGGCTCTCTTTCATCGACAAATCGTCAGATCGTTGAAGGATACCTCGCATGGAAATGGGGATTGCAATCAAGTTTACCAAGTAATCACCCATATTACGCAGCAGCACCAGTTCCAGCTGCGGCATCATATACAACATATGGTACAGAAACTATAGATTCAGACTATCATCTTCAAATTTCCGCAACGAATAATATTAGGCTAACTTCGCCAACCGAATACAGAGCTATAACTACAAATGTTTCTGCGACGTCATTAACTCTTCCCTCTTCTAAATATGCTGGAATTTGGAGATTAACAAATACAGGGTTTAATGCATTAACAGTTCCAACATTGAATTTAAGTAGTGCGGGAGCCTTTTGGAAATTGTTTAACTCAACAACTTCTAACTTATCTGTAACTATTACAGGAACTACTGATATTGCTAGTCCTTATGTTATTGCTGCTGGGTCAGAAGTAGACATTTATTGGAATGGAACTAACTATTATGCTATAAGAAATACCGGCCCTACTGGTCCTACTGGACCTGCTGGTACGAATGGTAATACAGGAGCTACCGGTCCCGCTGGTACAAATGGTAACACGGGAGCTACCGGTCCTCAGGGTAACACAGGTCCCACTGGACCACAAGGAGCCACTGGTCCACAAGGTGCAACTGGGTCGGCTGCGAATGCTGCTTTATGGGCAACCTATACAGCAAGTACAGGACCAGATTTAGGAAATTCTACATTGAGCAATGTAAGTACTATAAATTTATCAAAAGCAGCATCTAGTTATAATCCATCAACTATTTCAGGTGTTCAGTTCTGGTTAGATGCTTCTGATTCTTCTACCATTACTCTTTCTGGATCCAACGTATCTTCTTGGCGAGACAAATCTTCAAATGCGTTTACGTTCGCACCTGGTGGTACATCTCCAACTGTTGTAGGAACTTTGTTTAACGGTCGTCCAGTTGTATCATTTCCGTCTAATGCAGCTTTGACTTCAACGATGGCGATTCCAAATTCAGGGACTCGTTCAATCTTCTATGTTTTGCGAGCAAGTGGAAATTTTGGATTCGTTGTAAGTGGTACGGCAACCTATGCACTCCAAAGCTATTTCACTCCAAACGCAACTTCTACAACATTTAGCGCTCTTGATATGACTGGTATAGATTCAACTTGTAGGTTCACATATACAGGTGGTTCGACACTTAATACGATATTTATGTTAGGCGCAGTTGCGAATACAGCAGGTACGATAAATGGAGCGACTCAAACAATTACACGAAGTGGGACTGCTACTTTCTTTACTGGGTCTACAACCTATACGATTGGATCCGGTTCATCATCATGGGAACTCGCAGAATTAATTGTATATAATACAAACTTATCCACAACAGACCGTCAGACCGTTGAAGGATATCTTGCATGGAAATGGGGATTACAATCAAATTTACCAAATACGCATCCTTATTATCTATCAGGACCGAGTTCAGCTATAACAACATATGGAACTGAAACAATAGACTCAAATTATAATCTTCAACTTTCCGCAACCAATAATATTAGATTAACTTCACCAACTGAATACAGAGCTATAACTACAGATGTTTCAACTACATCATTAACTCTTCCGTCTTCTAGTTACGCAGGCATTTGGAGATTAACAAATACAGGATTTAATGCATTAACAGTTCCAACCCTAACTTCAACGAGTGCAGGAGGCTTTTGGAAATTGTTCAATTCCACTGCCACTAACTTATCTGTAACAATTACAGGAACTACTGATATTGCTAGTCCGTATACTATCAACGCAGGATCAGAGGTAGACATTTATTGGAATGGAACTAACTATTATGCTATAAGAAATACCGGCCCTACTGGTCCTACTGGACCACAAGGTAATACAGGAGCTACAGGTCCTGCTGGGTCTAATGGGTCTAACGGTGCTACAGGATCTTCAGGTCCTACAGGCGCTACAGGTGCAACTGGACCACAAGGAGCAACTGGACCAGCGGCAAATGCAGCTTTATGGGCAACTTATACAGCAAGTACTGGTCCTGACCTAGGAAACTCTACACTGAGCAATGTAAGTACTATAAGTCTTTCGAAACTGGCACCATCGACCTTTAACCCATATACTTCAGGAATAACGGGGCTTATGTTATGGTTAGATGGCGCGGATCCCAACAATACAGGCACAGCTCCTTCAAACGGATCAACTATAACTACTTGGTATGATAAATCTGGATACGCGAGGAATACTACAGGTGGAGTTTCACCTACATATAGTACTACAAAAGGTATAGTATTCAATGGATCAAGTCAATATTTTACTTTACCCTCATCGGCTGTTACTACAGGAGATACTCCTTATAGTTGGTTTATCGTCGCAACCCCTTCTGCCTATACAGCCACCGCCGCTATTTTATTAATTCAAAATACTCCAAATGGACACGATATATTTTTAAATTCATCAAATGGGTTTACTGCGTATACTTCTAGCCCCGATAATGCGCTTAATACGTCTGGAGTTTCATTAAATACTACTTATCTTTTAACGGAAGTATATACGCAAGGCGTTAGTAAGGCTTTATATATGAATGGAATCGGGCAAGCATCAGCGACAATAAGTTCAATGAATAATTCAAACGGAGTTGTATATATTGGTACACTTAACGGCAGTACTTACTATTTTAATGGCTCTATTTCAGAAATAGTTTTATACAATACATCATTATCAACAACCAATCGTCAAAAGATTGAAGGATATCTTGCATGGAAATGGGGAATACAATCAAGTTTACCAAGTAATCATCCATATTATTATGCTGCTCCAACTTCAACTAGTAGTTATGCAACCTACGGTACAGAAACTATAGACTCAGACTATCATCTTCAAATTTCTGCAACAAACAATATTAGGTTAACTTCACCAACCGAATACAGAGCTATAACTACCGATGTATCCACAACATCATTAACTCTTCCGTCTTCTAAATATGCTGGAATTTGGAG
>JACCDP011412365.1_pt1 | contig 19858 bp, 16 predicted proteins | sample 7445841 | NCBI WGS metagenome assembly JACCDP01 (sample SAMN15323441, study PRJNA562643) | freshwater metagenome | isolation source: river surface water | place: USA:Blue River Watershed | collected 2017-08-17
TAAAGTCATTTGGTGTAAAAAATAAAATGGTATCCCGTGCACATGGATTTGACTTGTATTTTGAAAGGCATAAAAGAGGGTATATTTATTTTAGAAATTTTCAGTTAAAATCGCTTGATAAAGTTTATTTCATTTCTAAACAAGGGCTAAACTACTTTATTTCCAGATTTCCCAAATTTAGGAATAAGGCTAAGTTAAGCTATATGGGTACCAAAGACCCCGGTGAGTTTTCAAATTCCTCAGAAATTTTCACTATTGCATCATGTTCAAGTATAGTTAGTGTTAAGCGGGTTCATTTAATTCCAGAAATATTGAAAAATATAGAGTTTCCTGTTAAATGGATTCATATTGGAGGCAGGGAAGATGAATTAAACAGGCTAAAAGAACACACGAAGAATTTACCAGAAAATATCCAAACCACTTTTCTCGGAGAAAGGAGCAATAAAGAGGTAATACAATTTTATTCTACAAATCATGTTGATTTATTTATCAATGTTTCTGAATCTGAGGGAATACCTGTTTCAATTATGGAGGCCATGAGTTTTGGTATCCCCGCTTTGGCTCCTGATGTTGGTGGAATTTCTGAGATTGTTACGGATGAAACAGGAATATTGATTGAAAAAAATTTTGATCCTGCTAAGGTAGCATTGGAAATCAAGAAGGTTAAGAATTCATTAAATAACCAGAATTCAACAAGAAGATATGTTCGCGAAACCTGGTTGAAAAATTATAATGCAGCTTTGAATTTTCAGAAATTTGCTGAGGAATTAGATAACCTTTGATGATTAAATTATAGCCATATCAAGTAACCAAAGTTTTAATAGCTTAAATAAGTAAAAATTTAATCTGAATCTTATAACAGAAAAATTGCCACTCGATTTGTTATTGTACAAATAATTATTCCTTTCAGCCTTAAAATAAGGTATTTCTATATGTACTTGCAACATTTGTATGGACACTAAGTTAAGGTCAAATTGAAAACAATCATTACCGTAATAAAACGAAACAAACAAAAAATCGTACAGCAAGGAATTCAAGCAAAAAGCAATAGAATTAAGCCATGTTAGGGGCAATGTTCAAGAGATGGCCGGGAGCAGGGAATACGAGCGGAATTCATATACCGCTGGCTAAAAGATCAAAGTTTAAATCTGAGCTTGGCATTTAGTGGTAAAGGCAACAAGCAGCCAAAGCAAGGCCAGTTATGGAAGCCCCAGAATGACAGAAGAGCTGAGAAAACGAAGATTTGATGTATCAAGACCTCGTTTGACTAGACTCATGAAGCAACATGGAATCAGCGCCAAGTTTATAAAAACCTGATTGGAAAAAAGGCAACAAAACAAATTAAAGAAGATGATGTGCTGTTGTGGAATATGTTTGAGGAGGTATAAGCGCTCAAATTAATAACATGTTATTTAATTCTTTGGAGTTTTTGATTTTTTTTCCTGTTGTAACAGGAGTATTTTTTTTGTTAAAACATGTGCATAGATGGAAATGGTTGTTGGCTACTAGTTGCTTTTTTTACATGTTTTTTAAACCGGAATATATCCTTATTCTGCTTTTTACAATTATAATTGATTATTATGCAGCTCGGGGAATAGAAAAAACGGAAAATGGAAGGGCTAAAAAAACACTTTTAATTATTAGCCTATGTAGTAATATACTAGTATTAGGATTGTTCAAGTACTATAATTTTATCAACGATAATATTTCCGCTGTTCTTAGCATAATTCATATAGAAAACCCTATACCTGCACTAACAATTCTACTTCCGATCGGACTTTCTTTTCATACCTTTCAGGCGATGAGTTACATTATTGAAGTTTATAGAGGAAATCAGATTGCAGAGAGACATTTTGGTTATTACGCTTTATATGTAATGTTTTATCCACAACTTGTAGCAGGGCCAATAGAAAGGCCACAAAACATTCTTTTCCAATTTCACGAAGAGAAATATTTTGATTATAATAACCTCAGACATGGATTAAAATTAATGATCTATGGATTTTTTAAAAAAGTGGTTATTGCGGATAATGTTGCGCAAATTGTAAACGAAGTTTATGCCAATCACACAGCAGAAAGTTTAACATGTTTTGTTGCCATGTTATTATTTAGTGTTCAGATTTATTGTGATTTTTCGGGTTATTCAGATATTGCAATTGGATCGGCAAGGTGTATGGGATACGATTTAATGAGAAATTTTTCATTGCCTTATCACGCACAAAGTATTACTGATTTTTGGAGGAGGTGGCATATTTCATTGAGTACCTGGTTTAGAGATTACCTGTATATTCCTCTGGGTGGAAAGAAAAGTTCTATATACAGGAGTAGTGTAAATCTTTTAGTTGTATTTATTATTTCCGGACTTTGGCATGGTGCAAATTGGAATTATATATTATGGGGTAGTTTGCATGCCGGTTTGTTGATCCTTGAGAAAGTGTATCTGCTAAAGGTTTATAAAAGAATACCTTTATATTTTTTGATTCCATTTAATTATCTTGTTATTAGTTGTTGCTGGCTTTTATTTAGGGTAGAAGATTTTGATAAATTGAGTCACATTATCACCTCAATATTGCATTTACCGGCGGAAATAAAAATAGCAAGTTTTTCTCAGGCATTTTATACGCTAGGTGGAATCAAATTCCTGCCTATCTTAACACTTATATGTTTTTTTATGTTAGTGGATAAATATTTTAACAAAATTCTTTATACCGATAGTGCAAATGAATACTCTGGTTCAAAAGTTAAGTTTTATGAAAAGTATCAATTCCAATTTCTTGTAGCAATTACTTTAGTTTTTGGTTTCTTTGGTCAAATCCAATTTATCTATTTTCAATTTTGAAACAGGTTTACCTTAATATACTTAAATTTTCCTCGGTTGTTCTTATAGTTTATTTAATCATAATATTTTTATTATCAGTCATTAAATACAAAATTTATCCACTAATCACTTATACTTCCAATTATTATCCTTCTAAGGGAGGTCATACTTTCCAATCGATGAAGGAGTTTTCTAATGAAAGAGAAAAATGGGATGTTATTTTTCTTGGATCTTCTCATGTTTACAGAGGGTTTGACCCAAGAATTTTTAGTGAACATAATATTGTTACTTTCAATCTGGGAACATCGGGACAGAGTATAGAATCATCTTTTATAGTGTATGAGAAGTTAATTGCAGAAAAAGGTGTGAAGACAATTGTGCTTGAATTATTCGCCAGCCAAATGGTAAGTACTGATAAAGTCGATGAGAGTACATTTGATATCGCATACAATAGTCCTGGTTATAATATTTCTTTAGCATGTCTAATAGACCAAGCAGACTGGCGCTTGGTAAATTTAGGAGTTTACAAATTATTTACGACCTACGCGAATAGTATATATTGTGACTCTACTTATGTAGGCAGAGGTTTTTCTGAACGAAGTGATTCGGCAAACACCTTGAATTTTGAATATGATCAATTACTACAACCTTCAATGAAAAAGTATAAGGCTTTGGAAAAATTAATAGTCGCTATAAAGCAGCACCAACAGCAAGTTATTATTGTATCACATCCTATGCCACGGGAATACCCTATTTTGGTTCACCAGCAATTTACATCTTTTATTCGACCTTTGTTGAACAAATATAATGTCGCATATTTTGACTATACCCAAACACCCTCCATAGCCTCCCATGATTTCTTTTATGATTCTAATCATCTGAATCAATCTGGAGTGTGTTTGTTTAATAGTCTTTTGTTGAGTAATAATGAATTCAAGAAATTGTTAAATGTTGAAAGACCTTGAGCACTATTTTGATAAATTATGACCGGTTTGCAAAAGTATAACTGGCAATGGGTTGAGATAATCATTTAAAATTTTACAAGAACTTATCCCATTGGTATTAAGTGAGATTCCAAGCGGAGAGGAAGTTTTTGACTGGAAAATACCGAATGAATGGAACATCAAGGATTCCTTTATACTAACGCCAGAGGGGAATAAAATTTGTGATTTTAAAATGAATAATTTTCATATTATGAATTATTCTCTATTTTTTAACCTGAAGAAGAAAAAAGACCTGTTTACTAAAGCAGAAAATGTATTCTATAAGCATTTTAATTCTTTTGGTGCTTACGCTTGATAGATTATTCTCGAATTATTGTTCAATTATTTTTTTGCTTTAATAGAATAAATAGTGAAAAAACTATAGTGGTTTTATCAATTTAAGAAAGTAGTAAGTATAAAATAAATAACCAAATACTGAAATTATGTGTGGAATATTCGGAATTATTGCTCCCGAAAAGGTAAGGAAAAAGGAATTAAAATTGCTAACAAACCACTCTAAGCAAAGGGGGAAAGATTCTAGTGGTCTTGTTTTTATTAAAAATGATCAATATCATATCAAAAGAGCTGATTATAGTATTGATAGACTTTTGACAAAAGTCAGTCCTTACATTTCCTCTATTGTATTGGGTCATAGCAGACTAATTACCAATGGGCTTTCAGACAATCAACCTGTAGTTAGAGAAAATATTTTAGTGCTTCATAATGGTATAATTGTAAATGAAGAAGAGTTATGGAGCGGTTTGAAAGTTGAAAGAAGATATAAAATTGACTCAGAGATTTTAGTGGCAATTACTATGGAGCATATAAATAATGGCCGCTCTATTACTCAACTTGCCGATGTTATAATTAACAAGTGTAGAGGTATAGTTTCTTGTGCTATATTGATTCAAAACATTGGAAAATTGGTTTTAATATCAAATAATGGGAGCCTTTATTTTGGGCAGAAAGGAGGAACTAAATATTTTGCATCTGAAAATTATGCCCTGGAGAAAATTAAATGTGAAAAAATACGTCAAATTAACAAGTCGTTTGAAATTATTGATGTACCAAGAGTAGGTAGTTTAAATTTAAATATTGAAGATTATAAAATACGTACTGAAAATTTAATACCCGAGTTGAATTTTAATAAAACGCAAGAGAATTTATTGTTGTTTGAAAAACATAATTTGAGGAGGTGTACGAAGTGTATTTTGCCAGAAACCATGCCCTTTATAAAGTTCGATAAAGAAGGGGTTTGCAATTATTGCCGCAGTTATAAGCCTAGAAACATTCCCAGACCTAAAGAAGAAATATTCAAGCTGGTAGAACCTTACAGAAAGAAGAGTGGTTTGGAATGCATAGTCCCTTTTTCAGGCGGCAGAGATAGTTGTTATGGTTTGCATCTTATTGTAAATGAATTGGGTTTAAGACCCTTAACATATACGTATGATTGGGGGATGGTTACAGATTTGGGTAGAAGGAATATAAGCAGAATGTGTTCGGAGTTGGCAGTTGAAAATATTATTGTAGCAGCAGATATTTCATTAAAGCGAAAAAATATACGCATGAATTTAGAAGCCTGGTTAAAAGCTCCTAATTTAGGAATGATGGCGATGTTAACCGCAGGGGATAAACATTTTTTTCGTTATGCAGAGGAAGTAAAAAAGCAAACGGGTGTTCAGTTAAATTTATGGGGTATTAATCCATTAGAAGTAACTCATTTTAAAACTGGATTTTTAGGAATTAAACCTGATTTTGAAGAAGCTCGCGTATACAGTAATGGTGCAATGAAACAATTTCATTATCACTTTAAGCGTTTTAAAGCAATGATGGATAGCCCTGGATATTTTAATTTATCGCTTTGGGATACATTATCAGGAGAATACTACAGAAGCTTTACAAAAAAGAAAGATTATTATCACATATTTGATTTTTGGAGATGGGAAGAGGACTTAGTCAACGATGTGCTTATAAATGTCTACGGTTGGGAGTTAGCAATGGATACAAACACTACATGGAGAATTGGAGATGGTACAGCTGCATTTTATAATTATGTGTATTATACGGTTGCAGGCTTTACCGAACATGATACCTTTAGGAGTAATCAAATACGGGAAGGGCAGTTGGAAAGAGGTAAAGCGTTGGAATTAGTAGAAGATGAGAATAGACCTCGGTACCAGAATATCAGGTGGTATTTAGATACATTGGGGATGGATTTTGAAAGGGTAATAAAGATTGTAAATAATATCAAGAGGATGTATAAGTTAGAAAAGGAGGAAAAACTTGATTTCCTTATTCATTCATAAAGCAGAAAATAATGCTTCAGTTTCTTTTGAAAATCTGACACAGTAAGATATTGTTGATTCTACTCTAATAATATTTTGAAAATACATTTTACAATAGTTTCATACACATTTCCTCCTTCAAAAGAAATTGGGGGAAGACGCTGGGCTAAATTTAGTCACTACATTAAGTGTTTGGGGCATGAAGTGACTGTTGTTTGTACTGGCAATTCAGAGAATAAGGAATTTTACGAAAGCGAGTACCCAGGAATCAAGTTTAATCTCTTACCTAAGAATTATCCTCACTGGCTTACTGGCCAGGCAAAGTCTTTGAAAGAAAAATGCTTTTATAGTTTAGCTACTCGATTTTTGAATCCATTTTTAAAAATCAATCTTTTTGATATGGCTTTTGCGTGGAAGAACCAACTACTGAATACGTTGGAAAACATACACAATGAAAATAAAATTGATGTGCTTGTGGTAACAGGTGCTCCATTTTCACTCTTATATTATGGGGCACAATTCAAAATAGCGCACCCAGAAATTCAATATGTAGGCGATATGAGAGATCCATGGACATGGGGGAGCTACTATGGTATTCCTCAGATGTCTAAGCGTAAAAAGAAGTTTCAGGAATTTATCGAGCATGAAGCAATGAAAACTTGCGACATGATGTGCTTTCCTACACAAAGTATGGTTGATCATGTTGAAGAAAAGTACCCTCAGTTTTCTTCAAAATTGTATTTGCTACCTCATGCGTTTGAGCCTGAAAAGTTCCCTGCTTCAAAAGAAGATGAAATCCAGAAGGGATTTATTTATGGCGGAAGTATATATAATGGCCTTGAGCCATTTTTCCTAAAACTAGATAAAATTTTAAAAAAACACCCTGATTCTGGATTTCATTGGGATATTTATACCAATACTGATTACCCATTATTGGATTCAACATTTTCAGGAGGATTAATTAAAAAACATTCTTTTGTTCCAGAGGAGGAATTGTTTAAAAGAATTAAACGATCAAAGGCATATATGATTTTTTTTCCGAAAAGTGAGATTGACTTAATATCCACCAAATTTTTTGAAATAATATATTCTGGCACACCAATTTTATATGTGGGAGAAGAAGGTCAAGTTGGTAGATTTATAAGAGAGAATCGTTTGGGAGTTCATATTTTACCTGAAAATATGGAGAAAGAATTGCCGAGTTATTTAGGAGGAAATATTCCCTTTGAAAAAGATTTTTTTAGAATTGAACAATATAGTTTTACAAATGTCACCAAAAAGTTTATGAAAGAAATAGAGTGTAGATTATTTAATTCCGTTAATGATATTACGAATACTTAGATATCCTATTTAAATTTGAAAACTGCAATGAATTTGTATAAAAAGAAAATATTGATTGTAGTTGGGACACGCCCAAACTTCATAAAAATAACTCGTTTTAAAGAAATAATTAATGGATTTCCCTCAATAGATCTGAAAATAGTACATACGGGCCAGCATTTTGATGATAAAATGGCAAGTATTTTTTTTGAGCAGTTTAATTTAACACCCGATTATTTTTTAAATATTTCTCAGGGCTCTGCAAATAAACAAATTGCAGAGATTATGATAAAATTGGAAGATATAATAATAAATCAATTTAAATCGGATATAATTTTGGTTGTAGGTGATGTAAATTCAACTTTAGCAGCCGCTTTAACTGCTAATAAACTCGGAATAAAAATTGGCCATATTGAAAGTGGTTTGAGAAGTAATGATTATTCTATGCCAGAAGAAATTAATCGAGTTATAACTGATAAAATAACAAGTCATTACTTTGTGACAGAAAAAAGCGGTTATGAAAACTTGAAATCAGAAGGTGTTAAGGAAGAAAAAATACATTTTGTTGGTAACACGATGATTGATACACTAATTAAATTTGACAAAAAAATTAGACAATCACATATTTTAACAAAACTAGGATTAAAAGAAGGGCAATTTGTTTTGATGACGATGCATAGACCTGCTACTGTTGATCAAATTGAAGGATTGAGAAAATTATATGAACTAATTGAAATGATTACTGAAAAACATAAAATAGTTTTTCCAATACATCCTCGTACAATTTTAAAATTGAAATCTTTTGATTTGTATAACCTATTCAGTTTAAATAAATCACTTATTATTACTGAACCTTTAGATTACTTTTCTTTCCAGAAACTAATAAAGGAGTGCATGTTTATTCTAACAGATAGTGGAGGAATTCAAGAGGAGTCAACGTTTAGAAAAATCCCTTGCCTAACGCTACGCCCAAATACAGAACGACCAATTACTATTGATATTGGATCTAATACACTTGTTCCATTCGAAAAAAACGCAATTAAAGAAATGGTCGATCAAATAGAATCGGGTAAATATAAAAAAGGAGAAATTCCTGTTATGTGGGATGGGATGTCTACTGAGCGGATTATTAAAATTCTAAACAGTATATAATATGCTGTTTATTACCTTCAATGATTTACCATCGGGTATCTACAAAAGCCAGGTGATTGATGTAATGGATTATTACGAGCAAGAATTGAATATTCCGTGCACTTTAATTGCATATATATCATTAAGAGTATACCGAAAGAATCGTAAACAATTAAAAATATGGAACCCAAAGGCAATCGTTATTCCTATGGTACCAGTGCTAAAAAACTGGCGATTCAATAGAATTACATTAATGATTCTTCTTCGTTTGCTTAATGAACGTAATATCATTGCCAGGGGACCATTTGCCGCTTATCTGGCAATTACATCCTGCCCAAAGGGGATACGTGTTTGTTATGACGGACGAGCAGCCTGTTATGCTGAAGCAAAGGAATATGATGTATTTTCAAGCGCTTCACTTTCGGAAGAAATATTTCATATTGAAAAGTATGTTGTAAAAAATGCTGCATACAGAATTGCCGTTAGTACCCAATTGATCAATTATTGGAGAAAAACATTTGAATATTCATCTGATTTACATAGTGTTATACCATGTACTTTAGGTAAATATTTTGAGAATAAAATTGTGAATGAAAATATTGCTAATCAATTGTACAATTTATTAGGTTGGCAAAAGTCAGACATTATATTAATTTATTCAGGTTCTAATCAGAAGTGGCAATCATTAGAAATAACAACCCAAATATTAAAATATTTTTTAAGTCAAGGTGAGCATATCAAAATTTTATTTCTCACTCAAAACGATATAGTAGTTGATTATTTCATAGGCGCTTTTCCAAAGCAAACAAGAAGGCTATGGGTACAACCGAATGATGTAAGAAATTTACTTTCGATAGGTTCATATGGTATTTTGTTTCGAGAGCAATCGATTACGAATACTGTGGCTTCTCCAGTAAAATTTGCTGAATATTTAAGTGCGGGATTGAAAGTATTATGCTCTGATAACATAGGCGATTGTTCTTCGTTTGTTGTTGAAAATAATTGTGGTGCAATATTAACTTTGCAAAACTTCACTAAATTCAAATTAGTTAATATTTGTCAGGAGGAGAAAAATAGAATAGTAGATATAGCGATGAAGAACTATTCAAAAAAGTCATTGAAAATCCTTCAAAGTTATCAAAAGGTATTTACTGAATTGAAAGGTTCCTGAATGAATTCCTGGCATTCGCATTGCATAAAAATTATTGACTTCATTAATATAGCCCAAGAAGGATAGTATCCATAATGATAAAGTCCACAGCGAATAATATCCCCGTTTTAGAAGGGTTAAGAGCTTTTGCCACTTTATCCGTTTGTCTCTATCATTTTGTATGTACTACAACAGGGTTTGTTTCGAATTCGCTTGTATTAGATTTTTTTTCTTTTGGCAAATACGGGGTACAAATGTTTTTTGTTGTATCGGGCTTTATTATACCATGGAGCATGTATAAAGCTGGATATACAATTTCCCGTATTTTGACCTTTTTGAAAAAGAGATTTATTAGGCTTGAACCTCCATATATCGTTTCTATCTGCATTTTATTAATTGTAATAATTGCCCGCCAGTTGATTCTGAAGAACAATGATCAGGACTTCACCTGGCCGCAAGTTTTCCTTCATATTGGGTATCTAATACCTTTCTTTGATCAATACAAATGGTTGAATCAGGTTTATTGGACGCTCGCGATTGAATTTCAATATTATTTAATGATGGCAGTGCTGTTTCCCTTTTTAATCCACCAAAATAGAGTAGTAACCTATGTAACGCTTACTTCCCTGGTTTCCCTGAGTTTAGTTGTAAAAGGAAATTACCTCCCACATTGGTTGATTATTTTTTTGATTGGAATAACACTTTTTTTATTTGTTATAAAAAAAATTAATAAGTACGAATTTTTGTTTTTAGAGTCTCTTCTTGTTGTTTTAGGGGTTTTTCATTATGGAATTAATCCAATTGTTTTTTCAATAATCCCTGTAATTATAATATTGAAATGGAATCAGTTGGAATTTAGACCTATTAATGCTTTAGGAAAAATTTCATATTCGGTATATTTAATTCATCCCATTATTGGCGCTTCAGTAATTAATGTATTGTCTCATCATGTACATTCACCGCTTTTAAAAGCAACTTTAATCCTTTTCGGCACTCTTGTTACACTATTTTCATCTTATATTATGTATCGTTTTGTTGAAAAGCCTTCAAAAAAATGGTCATCAAACCTGAAGTACTAAAAGACTAATGAGGGTTGCACTGATAACTGACGGAATAACACCTTATGTGCTTGGCGGTATGCAAAGGCATTCATATTATTTGGTAAAATACCTGAGTAAAAATGGTATCTATGTAGACCTTTTTCACTTTAATCAAAGCGATCTGGATATTCAGGAGTTAGATTGCTTTAATGATGATGAAAAAAAATATATTGACTCTTATGTTTTAGAATTCCCAAGCGTTTTACGCTTACCAGGGCATTATTTATATGAATCCTATTTGTATTCGAAATCTATTTTCGAATTGCTGATACCACAAATAAACACTTATGATTTTATATATACCAAAGGGTTTTCTGGTTGGAAATTATTAATGGAGAAGGCAGGAGGGTTAAAATGCCCGCCAGTCGGGGTCAATTTTCATGGCTTCGAAATGTTCCAAAATGCCCCTGACCTCAGGAGTTCCTTGCAACATTATATGTTACGTCCGGTGGTAAGGTATCTTACTAAAAGTGCTGATGTCGTTTTTTCGTATGGCGGCGAGATTACTGGAATAATTAACCAGATTATAAAGAACAAAAGCAAAGTAATTGAAATACCTGCAGCAATTGATGGGAAATACGTAACAGAAGAAAAGCACCTAAAGAATAGAAGTGTTACAAGATTTGTTTACGTTGGAAGATACGAAAGACGTAAAGGGGTTGAAGAATTAAATGGGGTATTAAAGGATTTGTTGACTAAGTGTGATTTTCAATTTCATTTTGTAGGACCTATTCCTGAAGACAAAAAGTTGAAGAATGAAAAAATTATTTACCATGGGCAGATTACCAGATTTAGTGAAATTCAAGATATATTAAAACAGTGTGACGTTTTGGTGTGCCCAAGTCATTCCGAGGGTATGCCAAATGTAATACTGGAAGGAATGGCTTCTGGCCTTGCCATTATTGGTTCTAAGGTTGGCGCAGTTGAACAGATGGTTAATAATTCAAATGGCTGTTTGATTTATCCTGGCAGCAGGAAAGAGTTAAAAGAGGCAATGTTATCGTTGATCTTGTGTTCAAATGAAGAAATATTAAGCATGCAGAATAATTCAATAAGAAAAATTAAGACATTATTTAATTGGGAAAGAACTAGTTTACTTCTATTAGAGAGCATAAAAAATGGCTATGTAAATTAAGAATGCACATTTATACACAGTGGATATAATGTTACTGCATAAGAGATCGGGGTGAAAAATTGTTTTAGTGCAAGAACATATAGAATGATTAAAAAATTGAAACAACTAACATAAAAATAAAATAAATGATAAAAGTAGGCTTAATTGGCTATGGTTATTGGGGACCAAATTTAGTTCGGAATTTTAATGGAATTCCGGAATGTAAAATTAAATATGTTTGCGATTCAAGAGAAGATAGATTAAAATTACTAAAGCAAACCTACCCTTTTATTGATACTGTTACAGACGCCAACCTTGTAATAGAAGATAAAGAAATTGATGCTGTTGTAATTGCTACCCCTGTTTTCACCCATTATAAATTTGCTAAAGCTGCACTCGAAAATGGAAAGCATGTGCTGTTAGAAAAGCCAATGACAGCTTCTGTAAAGGAAGCGATGGATTTAATGAAAATGGCTGAGGATCAAAGTAAAGTGCTTATGGTAGATCATACATTCCTTTATACCGGAGCGGTTCAAACAATGAAAAAAATCATTAATAGGGGAGAGATGGGGAAAATAAAATATTTTGATTCAACCAGAATTAATCTGGGTTTGTTTCAACCGGATGTAAACGTACTATGGGATCTGGCCCCGCATGACATCTCCATTTTGAATTTTTTAGTGAATGAAACACCTTATAGTGTTAACGCAACAGGGGTCTCGCATACCAATAATAACATTGAAAATATCGCTTATTTAACGGTCAATTACCAGTCGGACTTTATAGCCCACTTTAATTGTTCCTGGACTTCTCCGGTGAAAATACGTATGATGCTTTTGGGGGGAAATGAAAAAATGTTAGTTTATAATGACCTGGAGCCAAGTGAAAAAATAAGGATATATGATACAGGATATTCTTACAAATCTGACGAGGAAAGAAAGAAGATATTAGTTGATTATAGAGCGGGTGATGTATACATTCCAAAGGTAGAAATGAAAGAAGCCTTATCAAGTATGGCTAACGACTTTGTAAACTGTATACAGTCTGGAAGTAAACCAGTTGCAGATATGAAATCAGGAATCGATGTTGTGAAGGTTTTAGAGGCTGCACAACTATCTATTAAACAAAATGGAAAAGAAATAAAACTCGATATATGGAATTAATTAATATTAATGAAGCCCGTAAAAGTATTGTTAATGTTAAAGTAGGCAAGGATGTTAAAATATTCAACTTTGTTAATGCCTATGGTTGCTCTATTGATGATAATTCAAAAATTGGGGCTTTTGTTGAAATCCAAAAAGGAGCAACTATTGGTAAAAATTGTAAAATATCCAGCCATACTTTTATCTGCGAAGGCGTTCATATTGCTGATAATTGTTTTATTGGACATGGTGTAATGTTTACTAATGATTTGTTTCCAAGAGCAACAAACAGAGATGGTTCACCGCAAACCGAATTGGACTGGAAATTAATTGAGACACATGTACGTAAAGGGGTATCAATTGGTAGTAATGCCACCATTTTATGCGGCATTTCCATTGGCGAGAATGCAATGATAGGGGCGGGCGCAATGGTAACTAAAGATGTTCCCGCAAATGCAGTGGTTGTTGGTAACCCGGCAAGAGTAGTAAAACAAAATATTAACTTTTAAAAAATACACCAATGAGTGAAATTAAACAAATGGAAAAAATTCCTTGCCTTGATTTAAAGGCACAACACAAAAAGGTAAAGGAAGAAATATTTTCCAAGTTTGAAAAAGTTTATGATAATACTGCCTTTTCAGGAGGCCCGTTTGTGGAGGAATTTGAAAAATCATTCTCCTCTTATATTGGATCAGAATTTGCAATTGGTGTGAATAACGGCACTTCTGCATTACATTTAGCTATGTTGGCATTAGGCATTGGTCATGGAGATGAAGTTATTATACCAGCTAATACTTTTATTGCTACTGCTTGGGGTGTTTCATACTCTGGGGCAACGCCGGTGTTTGTTGATTGCCATCCCAAAACCTGGCAAATTGATGCATCAAAGATTGAAGAGAAAATTACACCGAAAACAAAAGCAATTATTGGAGTACATTTATATGGTATGCCCTTCGACATAGATTCAGTTTCGGCCATTGCTAAAAATAATAACCTTTACTTAGTGGAAGATGCTGCTCAGGCACAAGGTGCGAGGTATAAAGGAAAAACTGTTGGTGTATTCGGGGAAATGGCGTGCTTTAGTTTTTACCCGGGTAAAAATTTAGGCGCTTGTGGTGAAGCAGGAGGAATCACTACCAATAACGAAAAATATTTCAGGCATTTGCAAAGTTTGAGAAATCATGGTAGTACAACAAGATATTATCATGATGAAATTGGGTTTAATATGCGAATGGGTGGGTTGGAAGGAGCTTCGTTAACAGTAAAAATGAATTACCTGGAAGCATGGAATAATAGAAGAAGGGAAATTGCAAAAAAATACCAATTAACGATTAAGAACCCAAAAATAAGCATGCAGCAACAACCGGATTGGGCAGATTCCATTTATCATTTGTTTGTTGTTACCGTTGATGAGAAAGATAGTTTTGTGAAATATTTGCTTGATCATGATATTCAACCGGGTTTTCATTACCCTGTTCCATGTCACATGCAAAAGGCCTATGCCAAATTAAATTATAAAATAGGTGATTGCCCAAATTCAGAATATTTGGCGGCTCATTGTGTGTCATTGCCAATGTACGCCGAGTTATCCGATGAGCAGGTTAATCATGTTATAAGCACAATAAATAATTACTAAGTGAAGTCCCCTTTAATTATATTCCCATTTAACGGCAATGGTATTGAAGCATTAGAATGCCTGGGTGATCAATATAATTTTATGAGTTTTGTTGATGATACCAAAGAAAAGCAGGGTAAACATGAATATGGAATAACGGTATGCGATAGAAACTATTTATTGGATAACCCCAAAGCAATGGTATTAGCTGTTCCGGGTAGCCCAGGCAGCTATATGTTAAGAAGGAGTATAATTGCGGGCCTTAATATTAGTTATGAGCGATTTGCAACGGTAATTCACCCGAAAGCATCTGTTTCGAAATTGGCCAAAATTGGGAAAAATGTTTTAATAATGAGCGGTGTGGTGATAACAAGTAATGCAATTATTGAAGACCATGTTTGTATCTTGCCTAACACTGTTATACATCATGATTCGGTTGTAGGAGCGTATTCATTAATAGGTTCGAATGTTACTATAGCCGGAAATACAATAATAAGGAGTAATTGTTATATTGGTAGTGGATCCAGTATAATGAATAATTTAGAAATTGGGGAAAACAGTTTAGTTGGAATAGGGACTAATGTTATTCGGAATGTCCCTAGTGGTGTTAAAGTAGTGGGCAATCCTGCTAGCATAATAAAATAAGCCATTTATGTTTTTATCTGTAGTTATACCAGCTTATAATGAAGCCGAAAACGTTCAGTTAACAATTGAAGAAATAAAAAAGAAAATTGAACAGGAACCAGCTATTTCCAATTATGAAATTATTGTAATTGATGACCATTCTTCCGATTCAACGTATGATTCTGTGGTAAAAATTGGTAGTTCCAGAGTGTCCTGTTATCGTTTGAGCAGAAGATCTGGAAGTCACATAGCACTCAGGGCAGGACTTAATTTTTCGGTAGGGGATGCAGTATTGTGTATTTCTGCGGATGGACAGGATACTCCGGATGTAATAGGTAACATGGCTAAGAAGATTCTCGATAAAAAAGATACTGTTTGGGCATTGAGGAATCATAGAGAGGAATCCATCTTAGCGAGAATATATACAATGATTTTTTATAAACTACTGACTAATTTAACCGATAGAAGTATACAAAAAATAGATCTGGAAAGGGCAGATTTCTTTATGTTAAACAGAAAGGTAGTAGATTCAATTAATTCATGTAAAGAAACCAACTCATCATTGTTTGGATTGATTATATGGCTCGGGTTTAAACAGGATTTTGTTGAGTATGAGCGGAGACCACGCCGTAAAGGGGGGTCAAAGTGGAACTTTAAGAGTAAAATGAAATTAGCGAAGGATTGGATTATCGCATTTTCAGGCGTCCCATTAAAGTTAATTACGTACTTTGGCTTTATAATTGCCTTAATCGGATTTTTATATGCTGTAGTAATAATAATTTTAGCTTTAAATGGGTATATCAAACCTGGTTGGGCAGAAACACTGATAATTGTTCTCATTATTGGTGGTATTCAAATGATTATGCTTGGAATAGTTGGGGAGTATATTTGGAGGAATATGGATGAAGCCAGGAAGCGCCCATTATATTTCATAGAAGAAGAAAATAAAAATTAACACCCGCTTTATGAGTACTTTCTTTTCAACATGGGGACTGATTGTTTGTTCTGCAATATTAGATTCTTATGCAGCTTTCATTGTAAAAACCAAATTCAATGAATTAGGTAAAATAGATTATCATTCTTTATCCGGATTATTAAATTATTTTTCTAATTTTTTCAAATCACCCCTTCTTTTATCAGGAGTTGTTGCATTCGTGGCAGCACCTGGTTTATGGTTTTTAGCGCTGAATAAAGTAGACTTATCTTTGGGATATCCAATTTTAGTAGTTTTTCACTTGTTTTTTGTTTTTATATTTGGCGTATTTCTCTTAGGTGAGTCTTTAGATCCGAATAAAATAATAGGAACAGTATTAATATTTATAAGTCTTTTCTTTTTTTACAAAGGCAAATAATTTACAAGGCATAGTAAAATATGGAAAAAAAAATTAAACTCGCTATGGCTCAACTCTTGGTTGAAGGGGGGGAACCGGATAGGAATATGGAAAGGGCCACTAAAATGATTAAGGATGCGGCCGAAAATAAGTGTAACATTGTATTATTGCCTGAAACGTTTGATTTCGCCTGGACCCACCCAAGCGCACTAACAGAAGCACAACCTATTCCAGGAAAGTATAGCAACTTGCTGTGTAATTTAGCAGTTGAAAATAAGATATATATATGTGCGGGTTTAACCGAAAGATTGAATGGGAAGAATTACAATACAGCAATTTTTATTGATCCAAATGGAAATATTTTGCTCAAACATCATAAAATAAATTTATTAGAAGTAGAGTTTGAATATTATGAGGCGGGTCAAACGTTGAATGTAATAGATACTGAGTTTGGAAAATTAGGCGTTAATATTTGTGCAGATAACTACATGGATGGTTTGGCAATTGGCCATGCATTAGCAAGAATGGGAGCTCAGTTTATATTATCACCCTCAGCCTGGACGGTAGATTATTCAATTAATGAAGGAGATGATCCATATAAGGATAAATGGGTAAAACCATATTCTATTCTGGCTAAACTATATAACATCACCATCATTGGAACTACCTGTGTTGGGTATATAGTTGGCGGACCTTATGAAGGGAAAAAGAGTATTGGGTGTTCTTTAGGAGTAAGTAAAGATGGAGTAATTATTCAAGGTAAATTTAATGAGTTTGCCGGCGATCTTATTATTGCTGAAATCCTGATTCCGGAACGAAGGGAAAAAGGCGTGCAAATTGGACAAATGCTTAAAAATAAAGGATATAACCCCGATGAAAACATTAAAATATGAGTAATACAGACTATAAAATATGCAATAGGTGTATAATTGATACAACTGTTCCCGGCGTTCGTTTTTCCCAGGAAGGAGTATGTAATTTTTGCCAGCTTCATGATAAAATGGAAAAGCAATTTCCTTTAGGCGAAGAAGGAAATAAAATCTTGAATGACATCATAGAAAAAGTAAAAAAGTCAGGAAAGGGAAAGAAACATGATTGTGTTTTAGGAATCAGTGGTGGGAGAGACAGTATGTACACATTACATATGGCCAAGAAGGTTTGGGGTCTTAATCCTATTGCGGTTCATTTTAATGATGGTTTTGGAAATCCTATTGCAGGCGAAAATATGGTAAAGGGGTGTAAAAAATTGGGAATAGAATTACGTACCATTACTTCTGATTGGCGCGAGTCTAAAGACCTCAAACTGGCTTTTTTGAAAGCATCAACCCCAGATTTGGAAGAAGGAACCGATATTGGAATTGCTACGGCTTTATATGGAGTTGCAGCTAAGGAAGACATAAAATATGTATTGATCGGTCAGTCCTTTAGAACAGAAGGAATAGCTCCATTATCATGGAATTACCTGGATGGAAAATACCTGAAGGCGGTTCATAAAAAATATGGAACCGTTCCATTAAGAAAATGGACACCCGCTGATCCGGGATTTAATCTGGATATTAAAGAAATGTTTTATTATTCGGTGATTAGGGGTATAAAAACGATTCCTGTTCTTTATTATGTGAATTATGTTAGAAAGGAGGTTGATAGTTTCTTAATGAAGGAGTTGGAGTGGCAAAATCCCGGAGCGCATTATTTTGACGATCTTTATCAGGCATTAATGACAAACATACATAGAACAAAGTTTAATATTAATAGGAGAATTTTCAATTACTCGGCTCTTGTTCGTTCAGGCCAAATGACAAGAGATGAAGCTCTACAGAAATCTAAAGCAGCTTATGTAATCGAAGATCCTAAAATAATAAACCTTTGTATAAAGCGCTTGGGTTTGACAGAAGAAGAATTTAATGAACTGGTAAAGGTAGAGCCTAAAAATTTTAGAGATTACCCCAATAATTATAAACTAATTAGATTAGCCAGACCATTGATATGGAGTTTAGCAAAACTTAATTTTTTGCCAGCTTCCTCTTATGATAAGTATTTTAACTGTGGTAAATAATTTTACGCTTAACTTAAAGAATTACATCGGAAACGGACTAAAGGATATAAGGTTTAGTTAAATGAATTTTTTCACTACCCAGATTAAACATCGGTACTATTCACTTTTATATTCATTGATTGTTTCATATGTAGATAATTTGTTTTTTAAATTGCCATATGGAATACCCTGTCTTCCCACAACCTGGCGCAAATGTGTGTTACACATTTGCCCTCATTTGTGTTTGTGTTTCGGCAAACATGGGTATTTCAGATAAGAAATAATTAGACCTTAAAATTGTTTGATAAATGAACAAAAATTCAACTAAAAAAATACTAGTAACAGGAGGAGCAGGTTTTATTGGCTCACATTTGGTGGATAAGCTTGTCTCCTTAGGATTTAATGTTATTGCCTTTGATAACCTTCGAAACGGTAAATTGGAAAATTTATCTCAATCGATAGATCTTCCAAATTTTACTTTTATTAAAGGGGATATTTTGGATGAAAATGTTTGTGAAGGGGTATTGAAGGGGGTTGATATTGTTTATCACCTTGCATGTTTGGGAGTCAGGCATTCTTTGCATAGCCCGTTTGAAAACCACAAAGTGAATGCAGAAGGAACGTTAAAGTTATTAGATTATGCTTTGAAGAATAAAGTAAAGAAATTTTTTTATATATCTACTTCGGAAATTTATGGCGATGTTCAGGTGTTTCCTATAGATGAAAAGGCAGTACCCTTACCTAAAACAGTTTATGGATCAAGTAAATTAGCGGGCGAAAATTACGTTTATTCTTACGCTAAATGTTATGGATTAAACAGTACTATTTTAAGAATATTTAATAATTATGGGCCCCGGGCACATTATGAGGGCGATGCGGGTGAAATAATTCCCAGAACGATTGTCAATATTTTGTATGGCAATGCGCCTGTTTTATTTGGTGACGGAACCATTACCCGAGACTTTTTTTATGTAAAAGATACTGCAGCCGCATTAGCTCAATTAATAGCTTGCGAAAACCTGAATGCTGAAATAATTAATATAGGTACAGGAATTGAGATAACCATGCGACAACTGATTAGTCAGATACTGATTTTAATGGGATCTAAATTAGAAATAAATTTTTTGGAAGACAGGCCGGCAGATGTACCAAGATTATGGGTGAATCCAAAAAAGTTTAATCGAATAACAAATTTCAAACCTCAATATAA
>JACCDP010792137.1_pt1 | contig 19857 bp, 12 predicted proteins | sample 7445841 | NCBI WGS metagenome assembly JACCDP01 (sample SAMN15323441, study PRJNA562643) | freshwater metagenome | isolation source: river surface water | place: USA:Blue River Watershed | collected 2017-08-17
GACATCCGGCTCGTTCTCACCGTCCATCGAGAGGATGGTGGCGATGACCTGCGTCTCGTTCTGGAAGCCTTCGGGGAACAGCGGGCGCAGCGAGCGGTCGATGATGCGCGCCGAGAGGATCTCCTTCTCGGTGGGGCGGCCTTCGCGGCGGAAGAACGAGCCCGGAATGCGGCCGGCCGCGTACAGCTTCTCCTGGTACTCGACGGTGAGCGGGAAGAAGTCGAGGCCTTCCTTCTTCTCCTTGGCGGCGACCACGGTGACGAGGACCACGGTGTCGCCCTGGCGCACGAGGACGCTGCCGTCGGCCTGCTTGGCGATCTTGCCGGCCTCGAGGGTGAGCTCGCGTCCGCCGATCTCGACGCTGCTGGTCTTGGCGTTCAACTGAAGGGCCATCCTGATTTCCTTTGCGCCGCAATGGTGCGGCGCGATGCCCGCCGTTTCGCGGCGGAGGGCGCATCGAGGAAAGCGCGGGAGGCTTTGAGTTCCTGATTGCAGGGGCGCCCGCCGAAAGCGCGCGCCGCTCCAATGAGAAACCGAAAACCGCCCGGCCTTCGCCCGCTGCGGTGAGGTCGGTCGGCACCATGCCGTTCGTCCCGAAGGACGGCCCTCCGACGCGGGGGCCAGAAAGGCGAAGAGCGGGGCCCGAAGGCCTCGCTCTCCGCCGAACCCGCCTCTTTACTTGCGGAGGCCGAGGGACTCGATCAGGGCCTTGTAGCGGGCCTCATCGCTCTTCTTGAGGTAGTCGATGAGCCGGCGGCGCTGGCTGACCATCATCAGAAGACCACGGCGCGAGTGGTGGTCCTTCTTGTGGGTCTTGAAGTGCTCCTGGAGGTAGTCGATGCGCTTGGTGAGCAGCGCGACCTGAACCTCCGGCGAACCGGTGTCGGTCTCGTGCTGCTTGAACTTCGCGATGACGTCCTGCTTCTCGTTGTCGAAATGAACCGGCATGGTGCTCACCGAACCCGCCGCTGCGGCCACGAGGACCCTGGCGTGCGGGCCAGAAATCGCGCCCGGAAAGTCGGACGCGAAGGCGCGCTACTACCTGTGGAGGCAGACTCTGTCAAGAGAATAGGGCTCAGCTCTTCCGCCGCTGTGGGCTGCCTTTGCGGGGCGGCCGGGCCTCGCTTCGTGGCGCCGATTTACCGGCGGATCCCGGGGCGAACTTCGAGCCGGTCTTCGAGGCCGTCTTAGAGGGCGTCTTCGAGTCGCGCTTCGATACTGAATTCGCATCGACCTGGGAGGGACGCTTCTGGCCGGCCTTCTTACCGAGGCGTTGGTCAGTGCCTTCGGTCCGAGCCTCGGCGCGCTCGCCGGGCAGTGGCTTCGGAGGCGGCTTGCCGAAGAGGCGGTCGCGCTCTTCCTGTGTTCGGGCGGGGTGCGAGAAGAGCTTGCCGCGGGGGCTGAGCTCCATCGACTCAAACTCGAACGTCTCCTTCAGCCGCTCGTACTGGGTGTGCTGCTGGCCGATGATGAGGCTCAGGACGACGCCGGCACGGCCAGCGCGACCGGTGCGACCTGCGCGGTGCAGGTAGGCCGCAGAGCCCGCGGGGAGCGAGTAGTTCACGATCAGGTCGACGCCCGGCAGGTCGAGCCCGCGCGCGGCCAGGTCGCTTGCGACCAGCACCGGCAGGTCTCCCGACCGGAACCGCTCCAGCAGCTGACGCCGCTTCAGAGGCGACAGGTCGCCATGAAGGAACTCGGCCTCGAGCCCGAGGTCGGCGAGCGCGCCCGAGACCTCCTCCGTCTCGTTCTTCGTGCCGCAGAAGATGAGCGCCTGGTACGGCCGCTCGGCGGCGAGATATCCCTCGAGGTTCTTCACGCGGTCGTCGACGCTCGTGAACATGACGCGGTGCTTGAGCTCGGCGGGATGCTCGCGCGCCGCGGAAGTGCGGAGGCGGGTGGCCTGACGTGTGAACTGCTTCGCCACCGTCTCGACCTCGGTGGGCACCGTCGCCGAAAAGAGCAATGTTTGGCGCTCGCGCGGCATGCCGGCGATGAGCGCCGCGAGGTTGCTGGAGAAGCCGCCGCGGAGGAGCTCATCCACTTCGTCGAGCACGAGCGTTCGCAGGTGGTCGAGACGGAGCATCGAGCGCGACAGCAGCTCCTCGATGCGCCCGATTGTTCCCACGGCGATGAGCGCGCCCGCCTCGAGAGCGGCCTTCTGCTTGTCGAGTCCTCCACGGCCGGTCAGCAGCACGATCGGGCGCGACAACTTTCCCGAGGACCGCTGCAACTCAGCCGCAATCTGCTCCGCCAGTTCGCGGGTCGGCGTGATGACCAGCACCTCGAGGTGCTCGGTCTGCAGCGGCTCGCGGTTCAGTAGGGGCAGGCCATAGGCCAGCGTCTTTCCGCTGCCCGTCTGTGACTCGACGACGACGTCGCGGCCCGCCATGACGTGCGGAATAACGAGCGCCTGAATGGGCGTCGGATCGCGAAAGCCCTGCTTTTTACAGGTCAGCAGGAGTTCGGGACGCAGCTGAAGGGATTCAAAAGACACTGGATGCTCCGGTCGGGGAAGGCGCGCACTCTAGCGGCGTTTGAGGCGGCGTGCGCGTGAGCGCAGCGACTCGAGGTGCCTCGCCTCGAGCGGCGTCGGCGCCTGCGAGAGCAGGAGCGAGGGCTGCGCGAGAAGCGTCTCTTCAAGGGCAATCTGCCGGGCGTGGTGCAGATCGAGGGGCGAACGGGCGCCGCTGCCGAGCAGCTCGGCCACACGCTGCGGGGGCGGTTCCAGGCCATTCGCAGCGCCCCAGGCGCTCAGCAGAAGCGTGCGAAGGCCATTTATTGTATCGGTAGAGGTATCGTCCCCGCGCGCCTCGAGCCAAGCCTGTCGGGCCCAGGGCGAAAGAGAGGTCGGCATCCGTGAGGGCTTTGCCGGGGCGTCGAGCAGCGCCCGCGCCGCGACGAGGCACTCGCGGGCATCGGCGGCCTTCACATCGGAGGGGTGCGCGCGGCGATGATCATGAAAGGCGCGCTGCAGTTCGCTCGAGATTCCGGCGGCCCCGAGCACGGCGTTCCAGTCCCGATCCTTGTAATGAATCGACCGCGCGACCTCGACGAGAGCTCGCGCCTGCTTCGACGAGAGGAGGCCTGCCTCCGTCGCCGCGCTCGCTTGCGAGGCGACGTTCACGAGCGGAACAGTGAGAGGCCGGTGATCATGCTCGGCGTCCGCATGCAGAAGCGCGACGTCGGCGTCGTCGCAAAGCCTGCCGTCGAGGTATGCGCGAAAAACCTCGCCGATACCGATCATGCCCTCGGGCGCGAGTTCGGCGGCGCGCAAGGCCCCCATGCTCGAGGCGCCGAGAAGATGCACGCCCGAAGCGAGCGCGATGCGCAGCTCCTGGTGCCAGACCGAAGGGCTCGACTCGAAGACGCCATCGATGAGGGCAATCACGCGGGGCCCGAAATTCAGGGCCCGCAGCACGTCGCCACGCCTCGCCGGCGGTTCGAACTGCGCCTCCGGGAAGAGCCGCTGTGCCTCCTCGCGAGCGAGAGACGGGCCGAGAAAGACGGTGGCGCGCGCATCGCTCATACGAGCAGCTCCGAGATTCGGAAGCCCGGGACGAAGACGCGTTCCACAGCGATGGGCGAGCCGTCGGGCGTCACATCGACCGCGGCTGCGGCGAGGCCCATGGCGCGGAGGAGTCGGGAGATGGGCCCTCGCCACGTCGGCAGCGCCGAGAGCGGCTCGGTCCTGCGCGGCGAACGGAGCGTCCACCGCGGGGCCATCACCAGCTCTTGCGCGACGTCCTCGCGTGCGCCGTGAATCTCGGTCAGCCGTGACTGACACGCCTCCTCGAAGGCCGCGCGGGCCGCATCTTCCGGGCTTCGGCGGCACGCGTAGCCGGCCGCAAGCGTGGGGGCGCGCGAGTCGGTGTCGACGAGGAGAACCGCGATGACGGGAATGGGCCAGTCGTCGGGCGTCGCGTCGATGACGTGCACCTTCACTCCGAGGCTTCGCACATGCGTCACGTCCGGGGCGTCGAACGAGAGCGAGAGTTTCTTCAGATGCTCGTCGGTCCAGCCTTCCGGAAAAATGCGGCAGATCGCTTCACGCTCGAGAAGTTCGAGGAGTCCGTGCCACCGGGCCTCAGAGCGCTTCGGATGGGCGCCGAGGCCGTTCGCTGTCCAGGGCGCCGCGCGAAGGCCGACGAGCTCGCCCGCGGCGGCGGGACAGTAGACGCGTGACGCGGGCACCAGCACCTCGCCCGCACGGTCGAGCCGCTCGCCGACGAGCCAGGGCTGAATCGTCGTGAAGTCGTTCTCCGGACGGCCATCGAGGACGGCCTGCGACCAGAACTCGCGTGGCCCTCCGAATCGCGCGCGGGCAAGCGTGATGCGCTCGGGAACGAGGTGCTCGCAGGCGTGAAGCTCGAGCGCCTCGCTCAGGGCAGAGCGCTTCGCCTTTTCGAAGGTGTCGCCCTTTCCCACCGAAACCTGCAGCACCGTTCCCGTGGGGCGAATGGCGCAGGCCACTTCGACGCCGAGCCGATCGAGGTCGGTCACACGCGCCACCCGCGTCACGCCGACTGCTCGCGCCCAATCGGGAACACGCGCGTCGAAAGGCGCCGCGACGACCTGGGCGGGCAGGGTAGGCAACGACATGGTCAGGCCGCGCCGAGCTTCGTCAGGAGGGCGTCGACCACCTGCTGCGCGATCGGGTGGTAGCCCGCTCGGAACCTGTTGAAGGCCGCTCGCGCCTCATTTCGCGTCGACTGCTCCTTCGCGAGGGCCTGGTAGAGCGGCCGCAGGTACTTCATCCGACCGATGCGGCCCAGCACCTCCCACGTCCTCGGCAGTGCCGGCGCATAGCCCGACGCGGCGCACAAGGTCAGCCAGGAGACGAGGATCTCGGCGTTCTCGGAGTGCGTCAGGTCGAACCGGGCGTCGAGCCGCTCGAGCCCGTCCCATGCGGCTGGGCGCGAATGATTCTCGAGATAGAGTTGCCACTCCGTCGCGTCGAACGTTGCGAGTGCCTCGACGTCCGGGGCCTTGCCCTGCATCGCCTGAACCCGCGCGAGCCGTTCCGAGCGGGCCTCGGGGGCGTTCGGGGGCAGACCGGGCGCATTGAGATAGGCCGGCGCACCGACGGCGTTCAGCGCACCGGGCAGCTGGGTCTCGCACAGCTTCACGAAGTCGTCGGTCGTCACGGTGCCGAAGCGGAACGTGCGGATGTAGTTCGCGAGGAGCGCATCGAACCTCTCGCGGCCGACCTGCTCCTCGAGCGCGCGCAGCAGCAGGTAGCCCTTCTCGTAGGGCACCGAGCTGAACGCCTCGTCGGGATCGACGCCGTGCAGGTGCGTGCGAAGGCAGGTCAGCTCGGGCTTGCCGTCGAACTGCTCGAACGCCTTGATCAGCGTGTCGCGGCCCAGCGCGGCGTGAAGCTCGCGCGCCTCGATGCCCTCCATCGCCTCGATCATCCGTCGCTCGGCGTAGACCGTGAATCCTTCGTTCAGCCAGAAGTGTTCGGCGGTGGCGTTCGTGACGAGGTTGCCCGTCCAGCTGTGGGCGAGTTCGTGCGCGACGACGTTCGCGAGGCTGCGATCCTTCGCGAGCAGCGTCGGCGTGACGAAGGTGAGCCGCGGATTCTCCATGCCGCCGTACGGGAACGAAGGCGGCATGACGAGGATGTCGAAGCGGTCCCAGTCATACGGACCGAACAGCTTTTCGCCCGCGGCCAGCATCGCGTCGACCTCGGCGAACTCCCACGCAGCGGCGTCGACGACCTCCGGCTCGGCGTAGACGCGCGTGCGGGCGCCGATGTCGCGCGCGTCGAGGCGACCCACCGCGAAGGCGAACAGGTACGGCGGGATCGGCTGAGGCATGCGCCACATCTCGCTCGCCACCCCGTCGTTTTCTTCGCGCGACACCGGCTCTGCAGCCATCAGCCCACGCAAGTCCGCGGGCACGTGGAGGGTCGCGTTGAAGGTGATGCGCCGCGAGGGCGTGTCCTGGAGGGGCAGCACGCTCCGCGCATGAATAGCTTGGCACTGGCTGAAGAGGAACGGCGCGGACTTGCCGCTCGTCTGCTCGGGCGTGAGCCACTGAAGGGCGCTCGCCTCCGGGCCGACGTCGTAGCAAACGAGGATCGAGGCGGTCGGTGCGCCCAGATCGATCCGAAGCCGATCCCCGAGAACGGCGTCGGTCTCCTCGAACGACCACGGCAGCTTCACGCCGGCGTCATCGGTGACCCAGTGCACAGCGAGTCCACGTGAATCGAGATCGACCGGTCCCGTCGCTGAGGCCTCGAAGAACAGCCGCGCGGTCGCCCGGATGGTGCGGCTCGAGAACTGCACCCGCGCGTCCCAATCGACGCTGCGGACACGCGGTTGGGCGTCGTCGGTGAACGAGTGCGGGTCGATGCGGGCCATGACGCCTCCTCGGAAGCGCGCACCCTACATCGCAGGCCGAACCTCAGGGAGAGAGAACCTCCGCGCCTCGGTGGGCGGTCTGCGATTCGCGGTCCAGATGCGGTCCCGTGGCAGGCCGCTCGCTGTCGTGCGGCCATCCCTCCTCGTCACCGACAGTGAAGGCGAACCGGAACATCGCCTCCACACGGCTCCGTGCCGGGCGTTGTGCGGACGGCGAGATCGGCTCTAGCGTTGGTTCCGACACGGCGCACCTCCGTCTCCAAACTCTGGCGACGGATCGGGAGGCGGGCCTGTCCACTCGGCCGCGATTTTCAGCACGGCTTCCGCGAGATGTTGTCACCGGGGAGACTCGTTGCTAGGAACGCGCTCCGTCAGCAACAGCGCATGCATCACCGGGGCGACGTGACGCCCGGCGCGCCCGCACCCCGCGGCCGCGGAAAGGGACCGACCGTTGGCACAGCAGAACCTGCCCCGCCGTTGGACGATTCAGGACGCCGCAGACCTCTACGGCATCAACAACTGGGGCGCGGGCTACTTCGGCGTGAACGATCGCGGCGATGTCGTGGTGCACCCCGACGGCCCGAGCGGTCCCTCGGTGAATCTCAAGGAACTGGTGGACGAGCTGCAGCGGCGCGGCATCGGTCTGCCGCTGCTTCTGCGCTTCAACGAGATCCTGCGCTCTCGCATCGTGGAGCTGAACGAGGCCTTCAAGCGCGCCATCACCGAGTACGGCTACAACTCGGCCTACAAGGGCGTCTACCCGATCAAGGTCAACCAGCACCGCTACGTGGTCGAGGAGATCGTCCGCACAGCGAAGCCCTACCACTACGGCCTCGAGGCCGGCTCGAAGCCCGAGCTGCTCGCCGTCATGGCGATGCTGGACGACCCCGAAGCGCTCATCGTGTGCAACGGCTACAAGGACGAGGAGTACGTCGAGACCGCGCTGCTCGCTTCGAAGCTGGGCCGCACCGTGCTGCTCGTCGTCGAGAAGCCGTCGGAGCTCAAGCTCATCCACGACGTGTCCAAGCGCGTCGGCATCAAGCCGGCCATCGGCATCCGCGCGAAGCTGTCGACCCGCGGAAGCGGCAAGTGGGAGGCCTCGGCGGGCGACCGCTCGAAGTTCGGTCTCTCCAGCGGCGAGCTGCTGCGCGCCATTGAATATCTCCGCAGCGTCGACCTGCTCGACAGCTTCCAGCTCCTGCACTTCCACCTGGGGTCCCAGATCAGCGCGATTCGCAGCGTGAAGGAGGCCCTGAAGGAAGCCGGCCGCTACTACGTCGAGATTGCGAAGCTGGGCGTGCCGCTCAAGTTCCTGGACGTCGGCGGCGGCCTCGGCGTCGACTACGACGGCTCGCAGACAAACTTCCCGTCGTCGATGAACTACACGATGCAGGAGTACGCGAACGACGTCGTCTACGGCATCAAGGAGCAGTGCGACGCAGGCGGCGTGCCGCATCCGGTGCTGCTCTCCGAGTCGGGCCGGGCCGTCGTCGCGCACCACGCCGTGCTGGTGATGGACGTGCTTGGCGTCGGCGAGTTCAACGTCGATGTGCCGGAGAAGGTCCCGGAGAACTCGCACCGCATCGTGAAGGAACTCCACGCGAACTGGCGCGAGCTGACGCGGAAGAACCTGCTCGAGGCCTACCACGACGCCACCGACGACAAGGACGAGCTGCTGCAGCTCTTCACGCTGGGTCACCTGTCGCTCGAACAGCGCGTGCTCGCGGAGAACATCTTCTGGGCGATTTCGCAGAAGGTGCTGCGCATTGCGAAGGAGGAGAAGGACTTCCCCGAGGAGCTGGCGCACCTCGAGCGCACGCTCTCCGACACCTACTTCTGCAACTTCTCGGTTTTCCAGTCGCTGCCCGACTCGTGGGCCATCGAGCAGCTGTTCCCGTTGATGCCGATCCACCGCCTCGCCGAGGAGCCCGTGCGCCGCGCGGTGCTCGCGGACATCACCTGCGACTCCGACGGGAAGATCGACCACTTCATCGACAAGCGCGACGTGAAGGACGTCCTGGAGTTGCACCCGCTCAACGAGGAGCCGTACTACTTGGGCATCTTCCTCGTCGGTGCCTACCAGGAGATTCTGGGCGACCTGCACAACCTCTTCGGCGACACGAACGACGTGCAGGTCACCATCAACAGCACCGGCGGCTACTTCATCGAGCACGTGCTGCCGGGCGACACCGTCAACGAGGTGCTCTCCTACGTCGCCTACAACAAGGACGACCTGGTGATGCGCCTGCGCCGCAGCGTCGAGAGCGCCCTGCGCGACGGACGCATGAGCCTCGAGGAGTCGAAGGTGCTGCTGCGCACCTACGAGGCAGGCCTGTCGGGCTACACCTACCTCGAGCGCGAGAGCTGAGCGTCGGGCGCACTTGTCGTTGACAAACGGCGAGCGGAGCGACCCGAAGGCCGCCCCGCCGCCAGGACGCCCCGCTCGATTCGACTAGCGCGAGAGGCGCGTTCCGAGGTTCAGCGACGCCGACCACATGTCGCCGTCACGGCCGCCCAGCTTGTCGACCTCGTTGAAGAGGAAGTTGTAGGTGAAGCGGCCGCCCACGAGGAACCGGTCGCCCAGGTTTGCCTCGAGCCCGCCGCCGACCGGCAGCGCGAACGCGTTCACGTCGTCGCTGATGCCCGGCGTGAAGTTGTCGGTGTCGATGCGGTGGTAGAACGCGCCGCCGAAGACGAACGGACGCAGGCCCAGCGGCAGGTCGCGCGTCGCCGGCACCACGTTCAGGCGCAGGTTGCCGCCCACCTGGTTCGTGATGAGCCGCCCGTCGTTCGACAGGTTGCTCGACATGTTGTTGACCGCGCCGTGGTACCCGAGTTCGAGCCCCACGTTGCGCTGCGGGCTCAGGTCGAGCCGCGCGCCGTAGCCGACGCCGGTGTTCACCGAGCCGCCGATGTCGTTGACGTAGTCGTCGACACCGACCTCGCCCATGAGCCCCATGCTCGGCTTCATCTTGCTCTCGGTCCGGGGCGGCTCGTAGTAGCTCGGCTCGTCGTACCGGGTCTGCGCGCGGGCGACGAAAGGCAACGCCAGAGCCGCCGCCGTGATTGCCGTAAGAGTGCGCCGCATCTCCTCACCTCCGCTGACGGGTCCCGAGAAGAAGGTAGTCATGCGTGCGGGGTGGCAAGGCGTGCCCCCGTTGCATGGCGGCGTGTTAAGCGTCGGGCGTGTCCTCTCCCCGCACATCAGGCGATCGCGCCGGACGACGGAAATCCGGCCTCGCCGCCGAGCAAGCGGCCCTGCGCCATCTCGAGTCGCAGGGTTGGACGCTGCTCGCGCGGAACCACGTCGTGCGGGGCGGCGAGCTGGATCTGGTCATGCGCGACGGTACCACCGTCGTCTTCGTCGAGGTGCGTCTGCGGCGGTCGGGCGACGAGGCGCTCGCCAGCATCACGCCGCGGAAACTGGAGCGCATCATCCGGGCGGCCGAGCTGTACCTCGCCGGGCAGGCCTTCGGCGACGCGCCCGTCCGCTTCGACGTCGTCTGTGCCTGCCGGCGCGCAGACGGCACGTTCGCCCTCACGCACCTGTGCAACGCGTTCGATGCGTCGGACGCCGGGAACTAACCCATGACGCTCTACGTCGTCGCCACGCCCATCGGCAACCTCGAGGACCTGACACCCCGGGCCCGCCGTGTGCTGGGCGAGGTCGACGCCGTCATCGCCGAAGACACGCGCCACACGCGCGGACTGCTCGCCCACTGCGGACTCTCGAAGCCGCTCGTGAGCCTCCCTGCCTTCGACGAGGCCGCCCGTGTCGGGCCTATCGTGGAGCGGCTGCAGCGCGGAGAGTCGATGGCGCTCTGCACCGACGCCGGCACGCCCGCCGTCAGCGACCCGGGCGAAGCGCTCGTCGATGCCGCCCGAGATGCCGGCGTCGCGATCGTGCCAATACCCGGGGCGAGCGCGGCCATCGCGGCGCTTTCCTCCTCGGGCCTCGCGTCGTCGCGATTCAGCTTCTTTGGGTTCCTGCCCCGGAAGGGCAGCGGCCGGCGCGAGGCGATTGATGAACTCAAGGCCCTGCGGATGACCGCCATCATCGACGCCGCCGGCAACAGGACGGGCGAGAGGCTCGCGGAGTTGGCCGACGCGCTGGGGCCGCGGCGTGCGCTGGTCGCCCGAGAGCTGACGAAGCTCCACGAAGAGACGGTCCGAGCGACGCTGCCAGACTTGGCAGACCGATTTCGTGACGGCGCCCGCGGCGAGGTGGTGCTGGTCATCGAGCCCCCTGCGCAGGCCGCCCCGTCAGAACTGCCGCCCATTGATGACGAGATCGCGCGGCGCCTCGCTGCGGGCGAGAAGGCGACTCTGGTCGCCAAGACGCTCGCTGCGACCTACGCCCTGCCGAGGCAGCAGATTTACGCCCGCTGCCTCGCACTCAAGCCGCGCGCGGAGGACGAATAGCCGCTGTTTTTGCTTGCTCGGCGGCAGGTGCATTGGTAGAAGCCGCGCCGCTGCGAAAAGGCCGACGTAGCTCAGCTGGTAGAGCAGCTGATTCGTAATCAGCAGGTCACCGGTTCAAGTCCGGTCGTCGGCTCCAAGCAAAAGAGGCCGGTTTCGCGAAAGCGGAGCCGGCTTCGTGTTTTCTTCGATCTCGATGGATAGCGCAGGGTGGCCCGGGCGCACGCCGGGACCGCCGGGGGCGCTTGTGAGAACGAACGCGCGCTGTTAGACGCCGCCTCGGATTCTTCTTGGAGGCTCTCATGACCACGTGGACGGCAATCACGAAGCGGGCGGCTTTGACGCTCGCACTGACGGCGTTGGCCTGCAGCGGCAAAACCGGTACCGACGGGCAGGCAGGCGCCGACGGGCAGCCCTGCACGATCACCGAAGCGAACGGCGTGAAGACGATCTCGTGCCCGGACGGCAGCGCGACGGCGATTCCGGCGGGCACGCCCGGCAAGGACGGCAAGGACGGGACCAACGGAACAAACGGCATCAACACGCTGGTGTCGGCGACGACGATTCCGGCCGGCGACCTGTGCGTGACGGGTGGAGTGCGTCTCGACTCGGGCCTCGATAACGGTGCGGGCGGGAACGCGGGCAACGGCCTGCTGGACGCCGATGAGGTCACGTCGACGCGCACGGTCTGCAACGGCGCGAACGGCACGAACGGCCTCGACGGCGTGGCGGGGGCGAACGGCCTCGACGGCCGCGACGGCGTCAACGGAACCAATGGACTCAACGGCGAGCAGGGCTTCGCGACGGTGTTCCGCACGTCGCGCCTGTCGGCCGCGGACCTTTCGCCCGAGACCTGCGTCACGGGCGGATTCAAGATCGACTTCGGCCTCGACACGAACCGGAACAACAGCCTCGACGACGGCGAGCTGAACGTATCCGGAACGCAGTTCCTGTGCGACGGCGCGCACGGCCTGAAGGGCGACGTCGGCGACAAGGGCGACAAGGGCGACACCGGCGATAAGGGCGATAAGGGCGACACCGGCGATAAGGGCGACACCGGCGCGGCTGGCGAGAGCGTCGCTCAGCTCGCGCTCGCGGTCGGTGATGCGAACTGCCCGACCGGCGGCGTGAAGTTCACCGTCGGCGGCGTCGACACCTACGTCTGCACCGGCGCGAACGGCCTCGACGGTGCGAACGGCCGCGATGGCGTCGACGGCAAAGATGGCATCAACGGTCAGGATGGCATCCAAGGCACCGCCGGCGCGGACGGCATCAGCGTCACGGCGAGCATCCTTCCTGTGGGCTCCACGGAGTGCGCGTTCGGCGGCCTCAAGCTGACCAGCGCGACCGGCGACAACGTCCTCTGCAACGGTGCGGACGGCGCGCAGGGCCTGAAGGGCGACAAGGGCGACGTCGGTGACAAGGGTGACAAGGGCGATACCGGTGACAAGGGCGACAAGGGCGACACCGGTGCCAACGGCGTCGATGGCAAGGATGGCCTCAACGGCCTCAACGGCCCGGATGGCGCGAAGGGCGACAAGGGCGACACCGGTGCGGATGGCGCGCAAGGCCCGAAGGGCGACACCGGCGCGACCGGAGCTCACGGCGTCAGCGTCACCGCGACGCCCCTCGGTGCCGACCCCGCGGTCTGCCCGAATGGCGGCTGGAAGTTCACCAGCGCCAGCGGCGACAGCACGGTCTGCAACGGCGACAAGGGTGACAAGGGTGACACCGGCGAGAAGGGCGACACCGGCGCCGACGGCGCAGCCGGCACAAACGGCACCGGCGTCATGGTCACGGCGTTCGTGTCTGATGCGAACTGTCCGGGGCCTGGCGTCAAGGTCACCGACGCATCGGGCGACACGTTCCTTTGCAACGGCGCAAAGGGAGACAAGGGCGACGACGGGGCCGCCGGCCTCAACGGCCAGAGCGTCGAGCTCGTAGAGTTGCCGATCGCCGACTCGAACTGTCCGCACGGCGGCGTCAGCGTCTCGGTATCGGGAACGACCCGCTATGTCTGCAACGGCGCGAAGGGCGATCAGGGCATCGATGGCTTGGCCGGTGCCCAGGGCCTTCAGGGCGTGGCCGGCGAGAGCGTCGTGTTGACCGACCTGCTGGTGGGCGATGCGAACTGCGCCGGAGGCGGCGTGAAGCTCTCGGTGGGCGGCGCCGACCAGTTCGTCTGCGACGGTGAGCAGGGTCTGACCGGCGACAAGGGTGACAAGGGCGACACCGGTGACAAGGGCGATAAGGGCGACACCGGCCTGACCGGCGCCACCGGCGCACAGGGCATCCAGGGCGAGCAAGGCCTCCAGGGGCTGGCCGGTGCTGATGGGGCTTCGGCCGTTCTCTCGGACTTGACGCTCGGAGACGTGCACTGCCCGATGGGCGGCGTGATGATCTCCGTCGGTCTCGTCGACAAGTACGTTTGCAACGGGGATACCGGTCCGGCCGGTGCCGTCGGTCCGCAGGGGGCGCAGGGTGAGGCCGGTCCAACGGGTCCGACGGGGCCGCAGGGGTTGTCGGGTGAGGCCGGTCCTGTGGGCGCGACCGGCCCGCAAGGGCCTGCGGGTGCCGACGGGGCCAACGGCGCCGATGGTCTGCTCTCCTCGGGCGGTTCAGCGGGTGTCATGCCTTACTGGGACGGCGCGAACTGGGTGCTGAACGGCGCGAACCTCTACAACGACGGCTCAAATCTCGGTGTGAACACCACCTCGCCTGCGGCCAAGCTCGACACTCGTTCGGACACGGCCTACGGCGCGTTCCGGATGCAGGACGGAACACAGGGCATTGGGAAGGTGCTGACATCGGACGCGAACGGCAGCGCCACCTGGAGCACCAACGTCGCGCTGACGCCGGCCGTCATTGGCACATTTGGTGCGGGCTACACCGGCAACTCGACGGGAAACGAGGACACCGGTGCGTTCATCGACCTCCCTGCGGGCAAGTGGAGCGTTCAGGTGACGCTGCTTCTGAACCTCAACCCGGGCGCCGGCGCCGGTCAGGGCACCTGGGTACGAGTCTATTTCTCGGACACCTCCGGCGGGGCGATCACGACCAACACCGTGGCCGGAGCCGGGACTCTCGTTTCGGGCAGCATCGCGCACCCGGTCGGCTTCTCGCTCATTACGGGGACCATCGTGCTCAACAACACCAGCGGCTCCATCAAGCGGTACCACCTGACGAAGGGCACCAACGACAACTACGGCTCAGGCTTCACTGCGAATTTCAATGCCCTTGCCGGAGGCTGGGGCGAGAACTCGATGGTCGCCTACCCGATGAACTAGGAGCCTCGAGCTGCATTGCGACGAACGCCCGGTCTCTTCGCGAGGCCGGGCGTTCGGTTTTTCTCCACTCCTGCGAAGACCACGGCGCGTGCCCATCTCTTCCGGCCCGGAGGGAGCGAATGCGCTGGAGTGTGGTCACGGGTGTTGTGCTTCTCGTCGCAGCGTGCAGCTCGCCGCAGCTCCAGTCGATGCCCAACTGTCCGCCCGACTGCCCACTGTCGGATGGGACGCGGCTCCTCGGGCGTCAGCCCGCGACGTCACCGATCGTCCTTGAAAACAGCCTCCCCGGCGATCCGCGCTGGCGCAGCGGCGTCTCGGCGAGGGAGGGCGAGCTCGATCTGTACGTCACGCGTGACTCGCTCGAGGTGGGCGAGTCCTTCTCCGTGCGCATTCACGGCGCCGTGCCTGCGACGGTCGACCTCACGATTTTTCGCATCGGCCATTACGGCGGCGCGGGTGCAAGACGCATCGAACTTCGCACGGGCGTCGCGATCGGCCCTCAGCCCGAATGTCCCCTCGACACGACGACGGGCCTGATCGAGTGCCCGTGGAACGACACCGCCACGTTCACCGTCGGCGGCGACTGGGTCAGCGGCCTCTACGTCGTGCGCGCCATGCGGGCGGACAAGACGTTCCGCCTCGCGCCCTTCGTGGTGCGCGACCGGCGCGCGGCGGAGCTGCTCTTCATCGACGCGCACCTCACGTCGCAGGCCTACAACCGATGGGGCGGCGTGAGCCTCTATGGCGACTCCACAGGCCGCACGAAGCACCGGCGCGCGACCGTCGTCAGCCACGACCGCCCGTTCCGCGAGGCCGACGGCGCGGGCCAGATGATCCGCTGGCAGGCCGATCTGGCGCGGTTTCTAGAGGAGCGCGGCTATGACGTCACCTACGTCACGAACGACGACTTCGCGCGCTTCGACGACATGCTCGTCGGCATCGGAATGGTGGTTCACGGCGGCCACGACGAGTACTGGGTGCGCGCGCAACGCGAGCAGCTCGATCGCGCGCTGAGCGAGGGCCGGGTCAGCCTCGGACACTTCGGCGCGAACGGCGGCTACTGGCGGGTGCGTCTTGATGCCGGACCCGACGGTCGTCCCGAGCGCCGCGTCGCCTGCTTCAAGAACGCACCGCAGGACGATCCGACGCCCGGCTCGACGGCACGCTTTCGCGACGAACCCGATCCGCTGCCGGAAAACGCGCTCTTCGGCGGCTGGTATGTCAGCTACCAGGTGCTGGGCTTCCCGCTCGTCGTCGGCGATGCAGCGAATTGGGTCTTCTCCGGGACGACACTTGTGTCGGGTGACGTTCTGCCCGGGCTCCTCGGCTACGAGTTCGATCGCCGCGGCGACAACGGCCTCACCCCCGAGGGAACACACGTCGTGATGGACAGTCCGACGCTCACCACCACCGGCCTCCCGGAGCACTCCGAGATGCTGGAGCGGGTCGAGCCTTCGGGGCGCGTCGTCTTCTCGGCGGGCAGCATCTACTTCCCGACGGCCTTGGCCAAAGGTCAACGCGACGACCGCGTCGCGAGGCTCGTCGAGAATGTGCTGGAGCGAGGCCTCTCACATCGCCGAACGCCGCGCGTGCCCGACCCGCCTGGTCCCGCGCGTTTCGTCACGGGACCGACCGTTTACGAGAGGAGCGTCCGCGTGGAGCCGCTCGTCGAAGGGTTGCAGGGACCGACGGCGCTGGCGGTGCTCCCGAGCGGCGCGCTCGTCGTTGCCGAGACCGGCCGAGACCGGATTCGGATCCTCGAGAACGGACAGCTGTTGACGCTCGCGGGAGATGGCCTGCCGGGCGATCGCGACGGAGCTGCGGCACAGGCGCGCTTTCGTCAGCCGACCGGCCTCGCGGTGCTCACCGACGGTTCGATCGTCGTTGCCGATCAGCTCAATCGCACCGTTCGACGCCTCTTCGAGACGGGCTCCGGATGGCAGGTCGAGACGCTGGCTGGTGAGGCGGGCGTCTGGGGCTCGAACGACGGAACGACTTCTGAGGCCCGTTTCATGAGGCCCGCAGCGGTCGCGGTCGGTCAGGACGGTTCCATCTTCGTCGTGGATCAGGAGGCGGCGCGCGTGCGTCGGATCGATCTCGCGGTCGACCGAGTGGAGACGCTCGCAGGCAGCGGGGCGCTCGGCTTCGACGATGCATCCGACGGGCTCCGCGCGACGTTTCGTGAGCCATCGGCCATCGCAGTGGCTCCCGAAGCGATCTACCTCTACGACGCCGGAAACGGCTCGGTTCGAGCCATTTCACGCACACCGCCACATGCGGTCGTGACGCTCGCCGGCAGCGGTCCGGGCTCCTTCGGCATGGCCGATGGCACGGGCAGCGAGGCGCGCTTCCGGGGACAGCTCGGCCTCGTGTTTCGACCCAACACGAGTGATGTGTTTATCGCCGACGGCGGAAACTACCGCCTGCGACGCATCGTCCCCGGTCCCAGCGCGGCCGAGACGCAGGTCTCCACCGTCGTCGGCACGGGGCGGCTCGGCACGGCGCTCGGCGACGGCGAATCGACGGATCTGGGGTTCCCGACGGGCGTGGCCGTGCTGCCCGACGGTTCGCTCGCGGTCACCGACAGCGCCCTCGGCGTGATTCGTCGGGTCGTTTTGCCCTGACATGCGGTAGACCGACCCCGCCTCGAATCGAAGGAGTTCATGCGATGCGTCGAATGTCGTCTCTCCTCCTGCTCGCGCTGCTCGCTTGCAGCCACGCGGCGCCGAAGCGCGCGGCGCCCGCGGCTCCGGCGATTCCCGAGCATCCGATCGTGAAGGACGTGCGCGACGGAGACGTGCGCGACGTGGTGCTGTCGAACGGCCTGCGGGTGCTTCTCAAGGAGAACCACGCCGCGCCGGTCGCGACCTTCACGGTCTATTACAAGGTCGGGTCGCGCAACGAACACGTCGGCAACACCGGCTCTTCGCATCTGCTCGAGCACCTGCAATTCAAGGGCAGCGCGGCCTTCCCGGGGCGCGAGGGCATCTGGGGCGGGCTGACGCGCATCGGCGCCAGCTTCAACGCCACGACCTTCTACGATCGCACCAACTACTACGAGACCGTACCGGTCGACCAGCTGCCGTTCGGCATCGCCCTCGAGGCCGACCGGATGCGCCACTCGACCTTCACCGACGCCGACCGCGCGAGCGAGATGCCGGTGGTGCGCAACGAGCTGGAGCGGGGCGAGAACAACCCGGGCCAGATGCTGAACCAGCTGCTGTGGGCCGCGGCGATGATCGCGCACCCGTACCACCACCCGGTCATCGGCTGGCGCAGCGACGTCGAGAACGTGCCGACGTCGATGCTGCGCGCGCACTACGACACCTACTACCAGCCGGACAACGCGGTCGTGGCCTGTGTGGGCGACTTTGACTCGGAGGCTGTGCTGCGCGAGATCGTCTCGAAATTTTCAGCCATTCCGGGTGGCCACACCTTCCCGCCGGTCTACACCGTCGAGGAGACGCAGCGGGGCGAGCGGCGCTTCGTCATCCGCAAGCCGGGCGCGCTGCCGCTGATTCAGATGGGCTGGCGTCTGCCTGCCGCGGCGCATCCGGACGTGGTGCCGCTCAAGGTGCTGCAGCTCGTGCTCGCGGGGACGCTCGAGCTCAACGAGTTCGGCGATCCGCTCGACCCCGGCATCTCGAACCGGCTGCATCAGGCGCTCGTCGAGACAGAGCTCGCGACCAGCGCCGGCTTCTCGTACACGCTGATGATCGACCCGTCGCTCGCGAGCATCTCGGCGCGCATCCGACCGGGCGTCGAGCATGCGAAGGTCGAACGCGCCATCGCGGCGCAGATCGCCCGGCTTCGCGATGAGCCTGTCTCTTCGGCCGAACTCGATCGCGCGAAGGCCCGTGCCCGTGCAGCGTTCGGCCTCTCGCAGGACGGGACGTTCGGGCAGGCGATGGCGCTCGGCTACTTCGGCCTCATCGGCGATTGGCATTTCGTTCGGGACTTCTCGGGGCGCGTCGACGCCGTTTCGGCAGACGATCTGCAGCGCGTCGCCCGCACTTGGTTTTCGGACGACGCTGCGACGGTGGGCTGGTTCGTCCCGACGGCCACCGCGAACGTCTCCGAGGCCGGTGCGAAGCCCTCCGGCGCGGCCAAGCTGCGTGAGGCCGACGATCGCGCCGAAGCCGACGTCGTCGCCGCCCGCGCCCGCGGCGCGCTGCCACCGCTTCGACGGAAGACGCTCGCGAATGGCCTCAAGGTCGTCGTGCAGGAGAACCCCGCGACGGCCACCTTCGCGCTCTCTGGAAGCATTCTCGCGGGCTCGGTGCATGAGACGCCGTCGGAGCTGGCCCTCGCCGGCGTCACCGCCGAGATGCTGGAGCGCGGCACGCGGCGACACACCAAGCTTGCCCTGGCCGATCGTCTCGAGGCCGTCGGCGCGTCGTTTGGCTTCGGCGATGGCTTCGAATCGGTGGGTTTGAGCGGCCTCGCCCTGAGCGCAGATCTGGAGCGCCTCGTCGACGTCATGGCCGAGGAGCTGACCGAGCCCGCCTTTGCGCCCGACGAGCTGGCCAAGGTCGTTGGTGAGCGGATGGCGCGCGTTCGGCAGGCCGAGGACTCGACGGGCGTGCGGGGCCGCCGGGCGTTGATGCAGGCGCTCTATCCGAAGGGTCACCCTCTGCACACCGACGACCCGGAGGTGGTGCTCGCTGCGCTGCACGGCATGACCCCCGAGCGCCTTCGCTCCTGGTTCAGCCGCTTCTACGGCCCGGATCGCACGGTGCTCACCTTCGTCGGCAACGTCCGCGCGGACGACGTCTTTGCCCTCGTCGAGAAGCGTCTCGGTTCATGGAAGCCGGTCGGTGGCCCCGCGGTCTCGAGCCTGGTTCCACCGCCCACTGCGGCCGCCAGAATCCACGTCCCGTTTGCCGACAAGTCGAACGTCGACGTGTTCCTCGGCGCGGCGAACGACGTGAAGCGCACCGACGCCGACTACTACGCCGCGATGCTCGCGAACCACGTGCTCGGGGGCGGCTCCAGCGGCCGACTCTTCGCGCGGATTCGCAACGAAATGGGCCTCACCTACGGCATCAACTCCGCGCTCTCGGCGGGCAAGGTGGCGGGGCCGTGGAGCGTCTCGATGACGGTGAATCCGCGCGCCGTGGACGCCGCCCTGTCGGCTGTCTCCGATGTGCTCCATCGCTGGCATGCCGAGGGCCCGAGCGAGAAGGAGCTGTCGGACGCGAAGCGGGCGCTGACCGGCCTCTACAAGGTCGGCCTCGCCACCAACGCGGGGCTTGCCGGCACCATGACGCAGTACGAGACGCTGGGGCTCGGGGCCGAGTTCGTGGCCGAACACCCGAAGCGCATCGAGGCCGTCACGATCGCGCAGGTGCGCGAGGCGATCGCGCGCCACTACTTCCCCGAACGGCTCGTGACGGTCACCAGCGGAACGCTGCCGAGGGCCGCCGCGGAGGCTCCACCGACGAAGGCCGAATGATTTCGACCAGTCGGGCCGCACCCGGCTCGACTGCCCCGTCGAACGACAGCACGACCGCCATTCCCGGAACGAACGGCTCCATGAACGCGCCGCCCAGCAGCGTCGCGGTAAGGACCCGCACGTTCGGCTCGTGGCCGACGAGCAGCACCGAGCCGGTGGGCTCGATGTGCTCCGTCACAGCGCCCAAGAGCTCCGAGACCCGTGTTTCCGGCTCCGCCTGCTCCAGGACCTCGACCCCGCCGTCATGTCCGACCGCGCCAGCGAACAGCTCCGCAGTCTGAACGGCGCGCACGAGCGGACTCGTCCAGACCTGAATCGGGATCTGGCC
>JACCDP010803033.1_pt1 | contig 19852 bp, 28 predicted proteins | sample 7445841 | NCBI WGS metagenome assembly JACCDP01 (sample SAMN15323441, study PRJNA562643) | freshwater metagenome | isolation source: river surface water | place: USA:Blue River Watershed | collected 2017-08-17
GCCTACGCTGGCAGCCGTCTTGATTGACAACCGAGCCAAAAGCAGATATAATAACAGTTTAACTACTACACACAAGGAACGACATGACCAAAGAGTTTAATGAAAAGCCCCAGGGCTATCGTGTGCTGAGTCTCGAGCAGGAAACTCCGCAACAATCCAAAGAAACAGATGCAGAAATCATCGAGCGCCTACGTGAGCGTTTTGATATCCTAGATGACATGACCCGTGCTGTAAAAGCAGGTAAAGTACGTGCTATGATCGTCAGTGGTGCTCCGGGTGTGGGCAAATCATTTGGTGTTGAAAAGGTCCTGGGCAAGCATGATCTAATGGCCAATATCGCCAACGATGAGAAACTGAAAAAGTACGAGATCGTCAAAGGTGCAATGTCAGCGATTGGCTTGTACTCAAAGCTCTACGAGTTCTCAGCAGAAAAGAACATCCTAGTGTTCGATGACTGTGACTCAGTGCTGTTAGATGATCTTAGCCTTAACATCCTAAAGGCTGCTCTAGACACTAGTAAGCGTCGTACCATACATTGGAACACTGACAGCCGCTTATTGCGCAGTGAGGGTGTGCCCAACTCATTCGAGTTCAAGGGCGGTGCTATCTTTATCACTAACATCAACTTCCAAAACATCAAGAGCAAGAAACTGCAGGATCACTTGGCAGCACTAGAAAGCCGTTGCCACTACATTGATTTGACCATACACACAGAGCGTGAGAAGATGCTACGCATCCGCCAGATTGTCTCAGATGGCATGTTGCAGGACTATGACTTCAGTGAGGAACAGACAGCAGAGCTCGTAGAGTTCATCGATAGTAACAAGCGGCGCTTGCGTGAGCTGAGCCTACGCACTGTGCTCAAGTGTGCAGATCTAATGCGTAGTTTTTCTCAGGACGGTAAGTGGCGGCGTGTAGCCCAGATCAGCCTTATGCGCTAGAGCATGTAGGTAAGTAGTTGTGTAGTAGCCTGTAATCGTTACAGGTTGGCCCTGACAGTAAATCCGATTCGCTCCCGGTAGTCAGGGCTTTTTTTTTGACTAAAAAATTTCAAAAATAAATTTCAAAAATAAATTTCGAAAATATTTTTTCGAGATTGGGAGGGGTGGGGGGGTAGTAAAAATAAAAACTGTTGTAAAAATACAACAGTGCTAACAAAAATTGAGTGGTGTAAAATCACCAGGCCGACGAAAAAATACCCGTATATTAAATTTTTTGCGCGGCATTTTTTGTAGACCTGCAGGACCCATTTTCGGTATAAATACTACACTATGAAAAAACCACGTTATACCGTTTTCGGAAAATATACACAACAACAGTTTGCCGACATCGTCAGAGCAAACCCCGGCTTACACGATCTATCTAATACCACGATGGTCAGTGAGTCCGGTCAAAGAACCCAGCGTTTAATCGTAGAAACCACCCTAGACAGTGATCAACTTGCTGTGATATTTCCCAACTGTGAAATAGTCACGGGCACTGGTTCTTGGGGTCTTGGTTACTAACTAGATCACTGTCCATATACTCTACTAGCCAATGTCCTTCGGGCCAGGTTAGGCACAGTGCCATATACATTTGATCGGGCGCAGTAGCAGTAATATATCTAACACCGTCCCTAGTTTCGTGAGCTAGATTTAATTCAACTTTACCTTTACGAGCCATCTTTGTGATCTTAGTCAATACTTCATTACTGTGCAGTGCGGCTTCGTTGGGATCTCGGGGCAGGGGAAAAAGTATTTTCATACCCGTATATATGCTCTGCGGATCTAGATAAGTACTGTATATGAAAACGTATCAATTCATAGTCATTGTATTGTTAGCAGTGCTTTTACTAGTACACCTTGTTATGCCGGGCTAAAAACTGGCCAGGGTGGTAGTTTAAGTACTGCTAATTTTTTTTACGCGGGCAAAAAATTTTTCCTGCATATACATTTTTTGGAGCAGATATGGCCAAACGCAGTAGCAAGCAGCCAAAAGACACTGTAGAATCTTTAGTACCCAACGAAGATTACTCAAAACTCACTGACGATCAAATGTCAGATCTATTAGAAATAACACTTACAGCTCTGTGTGCAAAACTAGAAGAATCTGGTGTAGATCCAGACTTTATCACGGGTGCCTTGTTTAATCAGTTTACACAGCGACTCTGTGATCTCAATGATCGTGAACAGTACGACATGATCTTGGAATCTGCACTGGAATCAGAGTGGGACGAGCAAACATTACACTGAGGTTCATTTAATGATTTTCTGTATGTGATCTAGGTGGTTTTTCTGTTATTATACTGATACATACTTATACTACTCGAGTATGTTTGTTAATAACAAAGGAGAAACATTATGTGGACCAAACCAGAAGCCGTTGAAATGCGTTATGGTTTTGAAGTTACTATGTATGTGATGAATCGCTAACATAGACACTTTGAAATAAAAATAGGGCCGTTAACTGTGTAGTTAATAGGCCCTAAATTTTTGCGTTGTACCGCTCGCGGCTTCGCCGCTTACTGACTCTGGGGATGGACCCTGCGCTCTAGTTCTTCAACTTTATTGTAGAGTTCCTGCATGTGCTTGGGACCCCAGTAGTTAGTGTCATTGACATAGACCTGATAGAAATCATAACTACCCCTCACAGCATTGAAAAGACTGACTGTGATAGATACTATGACCAGTATTTTCAGTAGGCCGATATTACGATTGACCCAGCGATCAGTGTTGATACGTTCTGTGACGCTCAGTTGATGCTGTTGGGGCAGTCGGGGCTGTTCTTTTCTTTGATAGACCCAGCGGCTACGTCCAAAATCGTACTCACCTATGGTGTTTTTTTCTCCATTGGCTCGCTCGCAGACAAAGGGTATTTCTGCCCGCATACCACCAATGCTGAGGTCGATCAAGATGGGGATTTTGGTATCTGTGACGCAGACGATATGTGTGTCTAGATCATCGGGTGTGCGATTGTGCTTGAATAGGCCAGTATGCCCAACCATCATCAATCCCGGAGGTTCTACGCCTATGATGGTCAACTTGCACTCTTCCAAATGACTGTCTATGCCCTTTTGGCGCAGTATGGTCATGATCATGTCACTCATGCTAAGGCAGTAGCCCGTGCCTCGCTGTATGATTCCACTCTGCCAAAGTTCTTTGACAGTTTCGTAGACCCGCTGATATTCAGGGTCGTTTAACAGTATTTCGTCTGTGGTTTGGAACCGTGGTATGATGATGTCGCCCGGTAGTGGCTGCATGGTACTGGGATTTTCCTGCATATGTCCTCTCTAAAAATAATCTCTGCAGATTATTTAACGGAGGCTGGCTGTAGGGTCAGACGATCTAGGCTGTGCCGTCTAGATTGATCCAACTGCCGTTTTGATAGCCCTGTATTTTATTCGTGGTTGTGTTATAGACTAATTGCCCGTTTGTGGCTGATAAGGCCGCGATCTGTGTTGCATTGAGATTGGGCAACAGGCCCTGCTGTGTCTGCGACCATGCTCGTGTGGCCAATATCTGGCCGGATATTTGTCGCCCTGGATAGACTCGCAGTGTTTGATTGGTACTGTCATAGAATATTTCACCACTGCTGCCGGTGATGTTGTTTAGTGTTTGGGCACTCTTGCCCCCAAATCTAAGGCTTCTAATTGGAACTACTGACATGATCTCATCCTTGGGTTAATACTGTATTTAACTCTCAGAAAGGATCTTGCGTAGGGTCCGCTCCTGTGTTCATGTTATTGAGAAACTGTCGCAGTTTCGTTGAATCTGCCTGTGCGCGAACCTTGGGCAAGGCCACGCCCTGTGTGGGATCATTGACCACTTCTCCAGTAGCAGGATCTACAGATTCTGTGGTGCTCTTGCGTTTGATATCGTCTAGGATTGAGCTGGTCTTTGGACGATAATCGCTGTCACTCTGTCCATCTAAGCCCGGATCAGTGATGCGCAGTGTGTCAATGTCAAAGTCTAGATCAATCTTCATGCCCACGCCACTGCTACTACGAGTTTTCATCAACTGTATCTGATACTTGCCACGCTCACGCATAGCACGGCTGGTAAAGATACCAAACACGTTATCCGCAGTTTGAATCTTAGATAAGCCACCCGAAATATGGCTGTGATCGAATTCTACTTCTTCTACAGCGCCACGGTTCAACTGTGCCGCAGTAACGAACACACACTGTTTTTCCATAGCCAAGTTTCTGAGTTCTTCAGCCACATACTTGTCCTTGACGAACAGGTTTTCTGCTGAAATCTTCTTAGAGATTGGCAGTAACAGATCCATATAGTCCACTAACAACACGTCGACCTTACGACCCATTTTAATTTCATACTCTTTCAAATAAGCACGGATGTCGTTGGTATTCTTGCCTGATGGCATATACTTGACTTGGAATGCACCTGACTTCTTGCCAATCATCTTAACTTTCATTTCAACGTTGTCAAGATCCTTGAAAATCTCTTTGGTGCTGATGCCTGTGGTCATTGAGTCCACACGCATAGATACCAATGCTTCACTGAGTTCTAATGTTAGATAGACAACATTCAACCCCTGTAGGGCCCAGTTTACGCCAAGGTTAGCAAGAAAGAGGGATTTACCTGCACCGGAACCACCGGCAAAAATGTTAAGTTCTCCACGGTTCATTCCTCCAAATAGTCTTTTATCAACTGTGTCCCAACCAGTCTTGACCTGTCCGTTTTTATCTTTAAGACCCAGCAGTCGACCTTTAGGATCGGCCCAGTAGTCTGTGCCCATGTCCTTTTGCAAGCCAATTTGCACAGCCGCTTTGATCATGTCTTCCACAGGACCATAGTTACCTTCTTCTAACAAGTCTGCTGACTTTAGAATAGCACGTTCAAGTCCTTTGTGGCGTGTGAATGTTTCAAACTCTGCCAACAGCCAATCATAGTGCTCGTCTTGCAGTGTTCCGGGATTTTTAAATTCAGTCTTAGTGGCTGCCTGTACCATATCATAGGTGGGCAGTGCATTGTGTTCTGTGACGTAGTTGTTGATAAAGTCTGCGGAATCTTGCAGTCTACGATCAAACAGTGATGGATCAAAAATACTCTGACAGCGCACAAATGTGGCCGCGTCGCTGAGCATCATTTCCAAATAAAGTTTTTGGATATCAAATCCGTAGTCTGTGTTCTGTCTAGTGGTCATATTCTCTAATTATATAGTTATTTTTTGTCAGTGTCAATACAAAGTTTGACCAGTTGCGGTCTAAATTCTTCATTCCATTCTTGTTGCTTACTGGCGCCAAAACTCAATAGCATACTCTGTTCTGCATCTTGATCTGACACTGTCTGATCAAGAAATATTTTTAGTAATTCGTCAAATGCGGTCTTAGGCAAGCCCTGCCCATCTGGACCACCATGTTTGGGAACTTTAAAAGATCTCAAAACCACTGTTTAGCCCTTAATCGAATTTTAAGTGCATTGTCCTCAGCGGCAGTGACTATTCTATACAACGCTGATAACTTGCCCAATTTTATCACAGCATCATTAGTGTCCTTGACTCCTTCAGGCCAATCAGGCATGCTAACGCTGTATCCGTTATCGATAGCCTGTTCTACTGTGCGAGCACCATCTGGATCTCTATCAGGCACAACGATTACCTGTCGATCCAATCTATTCAATAACAGGGCCTGCTTGTCCATGATCTCAGCACCTAGTATAGCAACACCATCAACACTGAGTGCATCAAACGGTCCTTCGCAGACTATGACAAATTCTCTATTTTGTTTTTGGCTGTCTAGATTAAACACGTAGCCGGGAGTCTGTTCGCTGATATATTTAGGCTTGCCTTCGCCAATTTTTCTAGCAGTATTGCCAACTATCGCTCCGTTGTACTTAAACGGAATAATTAATCTATCTTCAAATCCTGAACTAGGACTCCAATAAAAATTTTCATTTAAGGGATCTAAACTTCTACTGGACACATAATCGATTATGGGATTTAGAAATTCTCCAATGGCATCGTCATAGATCTCTAACCATTTAGATAAAGGCTGTGCGCCTTCTGGTAATTGCTTTTCTTCAAACGTAGGCAAAGATACTGCTTCAAGGGCACGTTCATCGGATTCGATTTTCAGTGCTTCAAGGCTGAGTTTGGTTATAACATCATCAGGTGCGCCCATCCACTGTAGCAATTGACGCATCTTTCTTGTTAGATGTCTACCTGGTTGATAACTGGCTTTGTATCCGCAATTAAAACAATGATAACTGACACCGTCAGCATTACGGATCATTCCGCCACGTTGTCTAGTATCGGCACTGGTTCCATTATGGTGACAGCATACCGCATTAAACTTTGTCCAGCCGCTGGGTGTTTGTTTGCGTTTTGCAGGAAGGTACGAATAGATTATATCACCAATACTCATATAGAGTATTTTAGTTTCTTATAACTATTCTGTCAAGTAATCCGGTAAACCCCTGCCCCGAAACGCTGGGGAAAGTTGCATCAGCAGTTTCCAAACTGGCGATGCCTTGTAGACTGACTCCGGCAATTCGGCGTGTATAACTGGCCAAACTACCTAGAACAGGACCTTCTACTAGAGTCACTGTTAATACTAGATCGTTAGTTGGACTTGATCCTCCTAGACTGGATCCAGGTATACGAATTTTATCCCCAACTTCGTATTGTGTTCCACCATTGACGATTTCATCTACAGTATAAGTTGGGCCTGCTTTCGAAACAGTAAATGTAGCAACGTCAGCACTGGAGTATTTTGGAAAACTAAATCTCATAAATCGATAACCTTTGTTATCAATTATCTGTGTAACAGATGTTGCACCACTAGGTACATCAATATTATCAATTAGTTTCCAATCAGTTCCAAATGCTGTGCTCTTATCGTTGGTAGCATAGACTTTAACAAAGCCGATGTAGGGACTAGTTTCGTCGGGAAATATTTCAACTTCTACAGTGCCAACAACTGTGCTGTCTAGTGCCGTGCTGTAATCGTTGTTAATATAGTTGCCAAATTTTACAACTTCACTGGTGAATTCGTCACTGTCTTTGGTATAGTTGAAAACCTTAGCGATGTCGATAATTTGACCGAACCCACCTTTTTCATTGTAGCCATCTGCTAATAACACATTACCAAAAATTTCAAATTGTCCATCGATGTATATAGGAGTTTCTGTTGTACCGTCAGTTAGATAAGCAGCCATGCGTAGCATCTGTGGATCAATGTCAGCAATAATATCCTTGGGAATAGTTACAGTCATTTGACCCAGTTGTGATGGAATAGGATCAGCAGTAGCAGTAAACACATTCTTGTGTTCTGCATCAAAAAACTTAACAATCGCTGTGTAACCAACTACACTTTGTTTGCGTTGTTCGCTGTTTCTAACATCTAATTGTAGAGCATTATCTATGCCCTTATATAATTTTAATTGGCGCTGATACACTTGTCTATACTCCGTGTTAAATCCTACTCGATCTGTAGTAACCGTTAGTTTGTTTGGTACTAAATAAAACTGAATTTTTTGCATTGGCTTAATTTCGCTTAATCAAGGTAATATAGTATTTATGGTAAAATTAACGGAAGACATCAGAGAAAACTTCCCCTTTATTTCAGTAGTACACTACGGCGGCATAGAGTACGTAGGTATAATTATCAATCAAGATCAATATGTAACTAGCCTTTATAATTACGAAGGCCTGCGTACTGACGAAGAAAGACGGATATTTTTAGAATTAGGCGAAGCATGGTGGTGGGAAAGCAACCGTACTATTCCTATCAACATATTTTTAAAGGCAGAAATGGAGCCTTACAAGTACACTGTTATGACCATGAATACCAAGGATGTGACAGTGGTTTTTGGTCCCACAATCAACCTACATAATATTTCAATAAAACGTGTAAAAAGAAAAGTGATACAGTTAGTAAGAAAACGTTAACTGTAACCGTAACTGATACCTTCACAGATTAGATTCATCTGCACCACTATAGCCATTGCGTATGCTACAGCATGGGCTTTCTTAAAGTAGTACTCATCATTCTCCGGTTTCTTCCAGATCTCCTGTCCAATCTCGCTCCAAGTCTTCCCTACTAGGTTCCTCTTTGCTGGGCGGATCAAAGCGAGACACATTGCCAATTGCTCTACCGACGTAGGCTTCATTTGCCTCAATAAGTTCCCATGCCCATTTACGTGGAATAGTAAATCCGTGAAATCGTTTTGCTCCAGCAAGTCCCATAATGGTTCAGTCTCCATAAGTTGAGTGAGATGATCGTCATCTCGTACACCTTCGTAAATTCCTACGTTGAGAAAATCTATTTTAAAGTAACCTCGTTGCTCTGCTTCTTTATAGTCGATTGTGCTAAGACCTGTGATAGGATTGTTTGGAATAGAATGACAATATATGCCTGTATTGTGCTTTTTAAAAGTTCCATCTTGATCTTTTATAGATGCAGTGACATGATCTAGTTTTTCTAGAGCCTTTGTTCTATCAGCAAAGTCTATATCAATGTCTGGCATTACAAGTTTCCTTCTTTGACTACATCGTTAACTATTTCAATATCTGCAGGATATGTTTTAAAACGTCTAGCCCAATATTCTGGATCTAAAACTTCAAATACAATGCTTAGTTGCTCATCATTGAACTTGCCTAACAGTTCTCGACCAGTGTCACAGTTCAGGATCAACCAAGGACTGATCTTTCCATCCTTAATCGCATACACGGCTCTGTTAACACTGACATATTTAAAATAATGATTCCAATGACTACCGTTTTCATTGGCCCAATCCATCATTGTAGTAATGCTACGTTGTAATGCTACCTCTGCAGGTTCTTTTTTAATTAACTCTAGTACATACTTATAATATAATTCTTCTCTGCACCAATGGTCTAACTTAACACCCGAAGTGACTACATAGTCGATGTAGCGATCCGGATACAAAGGATTTACATTACTTAAAAAACTGCCAAACTTTACAAATGCATTGTAGTATGGACTCTTGGCAAATTCTTCATAGGTTTTTATGTGTTTGGCTTTTTGTGTCAGTTGAAAAAATCTAACATAGGTCTGGTAGCCAAGTATTACATGCTTCTCGTCTTTGGCTAGATGTCTACGTTTTTGCTCGCACATGTGGACACTAAGGGTAGACTCTTTAACATAAGCACTACCGCAGTATTGACACACATATGGTTTTTCTACTGTAGACAACTTTATTTTGATTCCTTTGTATTTTTCAAAAACATCTAAATTCATAGTGCCTTTTTAATATCTTTTTCGTCCCATCCCAAATCTTTGAGATGTTGTTTAATTTCTTTTTCTGATGTCATTGATTCCATTAGTTCAAGTTCATCATCTTTGAGGTGAGGATATAACGTTTCTAATATTTTAATTATTTTTCCGTTGCCTTCTTTTTTCTTATATCCGATCCATTCGTGAAAATGTATTTTCTTTTCTTCATTTCCGGTCATGCAGACAAGATACCAAAGTAACTTCGGATGTTTACTGAGATCAAAGAAATGTTTGTTATAGTATTCATTGGTTTTAAATATGGCTAGTTCTTGTGCTTCTCTGTCGCTGGTTTTTATAGAACTAGCATATCTAATCAACAAGTACAGACTGATCTGTTTTCGTTGTTCTTCAGTGAAATTATCCCAAAGATCTCTAGCACCCATATCAATGGCCGCTGTTTCGTCTTTAATAGTTAATTTATCACTCATCTTTAGGTACCAATCTTGCATCCCAGGCCATTACAGTCCTAGTTCCTGTTCCTCTCCACGGATAAACTGTATGTCCGATGTGACTTGGAAACACTACAAATGTTCCAGGAGTGGGTTTGTATTTCCACACATCGTTCATTATAAACTTACTGACATCTCTTGTCTGTGGTAACCGGAAAGCAATATTTCCGTCACTGGGCAAACTGTCTTCGGCAAAATCGGGTGCAGTGATATAAATGTTGCCGCTAAGATTTCCGCCCGGATGGCTATGCATCTCTTGATACTGTCCGGCTGTTTGTCTAATAGACCATATGCTGGTTACTACAGGCTTACAAAATTTTAAATCTTCAGCACCGCTTTGTGCAGTAACGATTTCCATATAACCTTGGCAAACGCTTTCAATCCATTTCACTAACCAAGAAACATCAATTTGTAATTCATTGGGATAGGTCTGGATCTGTTGTCCTCCCCTGATACTGATAAAAGGATTTTGACTGTCGTTTAATTCCGGATGTGCATGTAACTGTTCAGACAGACTGAATATTTTACTAAACTCAACAGGGGGTACTTGGTCAATAGCCAGTACGATAGGTTGAAAATATGCTACCTTTAATGTCATCGGTCATCCTTAATTGTGTTATAAATTAGTATAACATTATCTAATGCTTTTTTCAAGGCCGGATTAGTATTTGATCGTTCAAAAACATCTACCCAATTAACGCTGTTAGTGCTAGAATTTTTTGAAGTTTTATAATCCCATCCAACCACTCGGCGTTCAGTTTTGCCTTGTTCTCGAGCATATATCACATCATCTACTCTTTCATAGATGTATGTTGCTCCCGGTTTTAGTTGTCCCATTTATTTTCCCCTAAACTCATTTAAGAAAAACTCTTTAGCATCACACCAATATGACTCAAATAGCGGTTCGCCGGGACCAGTGACCATACTAGTAACCACTACACACTTCTTTAACCAAATATTTTTATTAGATAAAAAACATTTTCTCGGGCGTAAACACAGTTTATTTTCTTTACCGATCCTGCGATTTTTAAACGCCCAGTCTTCGCTAGGAGGCGATTGCTGTACAGTATCTAACGGCATTATAGTAACTTGTAATGATTAATAATTTCACTTTGTCTACTAATGTCTTTGGTGAAGAATGCACAATGGGGCTTTTCACCTTCATATAATGGAACTGACAATAGTTGATTGTTTTTCATTTTAGGAAAGAACCATTTAACATCATTATAGACATTTACAATTTCGATCTGTGCGTACTCATGTTTAAATGCACTTAACGGATTAAAGATAAACGCTTCAAATCCTCTATCGTTTAGGCTAGTCAAAGGTAACACTTCGAGTTCATTACCGCACTCACTGTCACCTACAGCAATACTCCAATCGATCGGCATCGTTACTTCATACCCTCCGATATTAAGAACCATTGCTGGACTATTAAAACTTTCTAAAAATATTAATGGTATAAAGAAAAAATCTGGATTATTAGGATCATTATTATCTAGTACGCTAAATCTAATATCATCTTCTACTTCATCGGGCATTTTAGATAAGTCAAAACTTTTATCATCTAAGGTTAAAATATACATCTATTCTCCATTATTATTGTTATTATTCCCATTGAACCTTCTCAACAGTAAAGGGGTATTTTGCTTCTTTATAAAACTTTTTGCGCTCTGTCAAATGTCTTTTAGCGTATTTGCAGGTTGACGTGATGTCCCAGATCTGTACGAAGTCTTTATCTTCTGCTTTTCTAATCCCTCGCCCAATGCTCTGTATAACGCGGACAAAGCTCTTTCCGGGTTCAAGAAGAACCAGATTAAAAATCCTTGGAATATTAAGACCCACAGCGGCCACACCATAAGTCGCCACAATAACCTTATTATCACTGTCTTTAACTTCATCATAGTGTTCCTTTCGCTCCGTGAGCTTAACTTCTCCGCTGATGAAAACGGAGTCTGGTATTGCTTCAACAATTTGCCTACCGGCATCTAACCGATCAACTAGAATAAGAGTGTTACCTGAGTCTTTGATCGAATTGCATAACTTTGCAATATAATCTACTCTGTCTCGATCAGTGACCAAATATTTTAATTCTTCTTGATATGTTCTAAATTCTTTAACATCGACCATTTGCACGATGTTCACATGACATTGGCTAAGCACACCTTTTTCTTGTAATTGGTGTGCGGCAATACGATTGATTACAGGGCCTAATGTTGCTAGGATGCTATGAAAATTAATTTCTTCTTTAGGAACAGTGCCTGTCAATCCCCAACGGATTGGTGCATTAGCCATATTTTGACTTAGCAGTTTCTTCAACACTTCTGCTTTGGCCATATGGACTTCGTCAACGATTACACAGACAACCCCATCTAAAAATTCTGCTAGGGTTAATAGTTCGCTGTCTGCACTTTTCTTATCTAAGATGTTTAAACTTTGCCAAGTGCAGATTGTATGAGTCTTGCCTAATTCTTTTCGGTCTCCAAAATACACGCCAACATCCAATCCGACATTGCGATAATCTTCTTCAGTCTGTACAACAAGACCTTTGTTAGGAACAATGACCAGTGTTCGCCCGTATGGCTCGCACAATGCGCTCAGTGTTGCAGTGATAATAGTTTTACCAGCACCTGTGGCTAACTCCTGTAGTCCTTGAGGAGTTTCCATAAAGTTATTGATAGCATCTAATTGATAGTCTCGTAGAACGATCGGTTGCCCCGCCATAGGATGTCCGCTGGGCCAAACCTTTCCTTGATCGGCCCAATAATTCTCAGTTATCTTTGCAAATTCAAATTTATGAGGTTCTCTAAGATCTTCAATCTCTTCGATGTCTACACCGCATTCTTCTAGTATACCTAAAATGACATCTAGATGATTTAGATATCCGTTTCCACCAAGACCGAAAAATGTAGTTGTTCCATCCCAGCGACCAAGTTTGTACTGAGGCATGTGACGTGCATAGGGCAATTCAAATTTCAGTGCGTTAGAAATCTTTCTACGTATTTCTACTGGTAGACCTTCTAATTTAATATTAACTTCGTCTCGAATAATAATTTTACAACTGGACAATTTCGTTTGCGCCTTTTATTTTATTGTGTCTCAATGACACAGAATTGTTATAGTAATATACCGAGGAAAAATTATTCAAGTATGCAGATGTTTTTCCAAATTCATAGTTTGACAAAACTAATGCAGTTTTTGGTTTCCAATCTGCATTAAAAAGTGGCTTAGGTATGCGATTCTTAGATATAAAAACAACCTTAGTATTTGAGTCTATATAATTATTTAAATGGTTATCCCTGACAAATTGGTTAAATTGCTCGTTGTCAGGATTGCCATTTTGTAATCTAAAGAACACAGTTATTTCACTATAGTCTATCCTTGCTATTAGTGTCTCACATAATGATTTTGTCACGGAGATTGTGTCTTTTACGTCATCGACCATGATTAACAACGGCCATTGTTTTAACGTATCTAATATATCGAATACTGCGTCAACACTATGTTCTTGGGGATTAATTCGAAATCTAGTCTCTGTAGAAATCAGGATATTTTTTATTAAATTATTAGGCGAAATTTCGGTGATTTTTTTAATAATTTCGTGATTTTTGTGGTAAATTCCACAATTTTTTACCAGGCCTAAAAAAACAAGAAAATCTGAGTCTTTATCGCCGGTGAACTCGGTATCTAAGTATTCTTTACAACGGTTATTAATATTTTTTAAAACTAATTGACCGTCTACAAAATCAACATAAGGTACATGATTATTGGGATTTCCTAAAATTTCATCTATTTTGTTATAAGTCTCTTGAACTTCTTCTGTGATAACAAATCCCAATGGTTGAAGGTCAGTGACTATGTGATAGAGATCCTGCTCGTTGAAGGATAATATTTTTTCACCCTTTTCTTCCTGCGGACGATTATTCAATTTTTCAACTAATCCCAACCAAACTTCAGCAAATTTTTTAGAAAATACAAATTTTATATGAGTCTTTATTTTTTTGTCCGGAGTGGTTTCGAAAAATATCATTTGTGTTCGATCAATTTTTCTAAGCGGCAGTCTTAGCGGTTTTAGTGTAACCAAATGGTCAACGTCTAAGGAGTTTTTTTCAAGTCCTTGGCGATATTTTTCAATTTTTTTGATGGCTAGATCTAATTGGCGATCGGTTAGTGCTGTGCCTCGAAAAACTTGTCGGGCAAGACTGCGTATGAGATTAGTTTCTCCACTGTCAATACGGATATTAACTGGTCGCTCTTTGAGCCCGCCCAAAATTTCCAATGCGTCTTCGATCGTATGTGTCATATTTTACATTATAACACATTTTTTTGCAGTGTCAATGGCCTAAGGCAAATAATATTCGTTTTTGCGGAATACCTTGACGTATTTCTTCCACCGTCCATTCAGTATGGAGAATTTTTTGAAACCATCGGGTTCTATCTGGCAGGGTGATGTGGTCAATATTTGACAAATTTCCGCTCATTTCGTAGGCCAAACTACTGGGATCACAGATTATCGGGGAACCTGCTAACACAGTCTGAACGCCAGTACCACTATTATGATTTATAATACAGTGATAACCAAAATTAACATTAAACTGGTCATAGGTGTTGATTAATTTTACTGGATTATCGATGGTTATAGTCGATGACTCGTCAAAATTTCTAATCGCCCATCTTGGATGAGGTCTGAAAACGATTGGTCGATCGGTATATTGTCGAATTTCTTGAATTTTTTGGAGCACCCACGACTTTGTAGGCGGGCAATTTTTCCATTGAAGACTCTTTTCGTGCTGGCCAAGTATTAAAATTGAATCTTTTCTAGATAAATTAGGAGATTGTAAATCTATGCCTAATTTTTTACTTCTATCAAGATCTAAATTTTCATTGTTTCCGTATATGCCTTCGACGGTTATATGGTTTGCTGAAATTTTCCAAGTACGCCCACGATCTAGTGATCCGACTTCGATAATAAAAACTGGCTTGTTGTATCTTCTATAATAATTATAGACAGATTCATTTAGTCGCATACGGCCGTTCCATAAAACTGACCAAATTAAGGCACAATCGGCAGTTTTACTGTTTTCTACGGGCTCTAAACCAATTTGTCTGCACCCATCAAGAAAAGATTGCCACACAGGTTCCGATTGTAGTGCTGTCTGATTAGGAAAGTAGGCAATTTTCATACGGTAAATATTTACATGATTATACCGCCGCTACAAGGAAAACTAGAACAACAGAATTTCTTCATTTATGCTGCCGCCGATGAAAAATATTTCGACTTATATGCAAAGCCGTTAATCAATAGTGTATTAAAAAATACTCCAACGTACGGCGTACATATTCACATCTATAATCCACGGCAAGATCAAATAGAATTTTGTAATAAGGCGAATGTATCATGTACATACGAATATATTGACGATAAAGTTTTTGAATCTATTAGAGATTTATGGTATAAGAGAACAGACTTTACAAATGACAGGCAACGTCAGATGAAAAAGAAAGGCGAAACACTTGGGCCTATAGAATTATTAAAATTAGTTAGACAAACATATTTTGCTTGTGCTAGATTTATAAGACTTGCTGAAATTAAACAACAATCACAACATTGTCTAGCAATAGATGTAGATGGGTTAGTTAGAAAACCGTTTTCATATAGATTACCGAGTGCAGATTTTCATTTGTACGAAAAACCCAAAGATGGTACGCACTTAGCAGGTGCTATACTATTCAATGACTCTATTAAGTCTGAAGAATTTTTAAAATTGTATGCTAATGAGATTAAGAATAGTATAGAGAACGACGATTTATATTGGTTCTTAGATCAATTTGTTTTAGACATATTAGTTAAAAAATTTAACAAAGGATTGCTACCTATGGCGTATATAGACTGGGCTATGCGTCCTGAAAGTTCCATTTGGAGTGCTAAAGGTAAACGCAAAGAGCTAGAAGTTTTTAAAAGAGAGCAAAGTTTATACAAATGAAAGAGTGTCACGGATACTGGTTGCCCGACGACGAGGAACATTTTTCTAAATTTATTATTAGAAACAATGGAGCAGGTTACCAAGAAAACATAAGAAATTTAGCATTGTCATATGTTGACAATTTTAATGTCAGTGTCGACGTTGGTGCTAATTTTGGGCTGTGGAGCCATAGTTTAGAAAAGAAATTTAATAACAACTATGCAATAGAACCAATCGACGAGCATTGCAGTTATTTAAAGATTAATGCGCCAGAGACCGAAGTACACCAATGTGCGTTAGGCAATAAACCGGGTGTCCTTAAAATGCAACGAAATTTTGAAAACTACGGAAAAACTCATGTCTCCGAAACAGGCGACGTGGAAGTTCCTGTTTTAACATTAGATAGTTTAAATTTACCTTCTGCTGATTTTATTAAAATAGATGTAGAGGGATTCGAGTACTATGTATTACTAGGATCCGAAAAATACATAAAACAATCTTATCCAGTTCTAGTTATTGAACAGGAAAAAAAGAATCCTGAAATAAACAAGTTGTTAAGTAGTTGGGGTTATACACTAGTAGACAGTATTAAACACGATTACATTTATAAAAAACTTACTTAACCCATTGACGCATGTGTGACCAACAACGTCCACTGCGTAAGTCTGCAAAACTCCAATGACACTGAGCTAGTTTACGAATCCATAATTCTCTATCTACAAGTTTTGGATTTTCTAATAAACTAAAGTCTGTATTAGCAACATCTCCACCTTGACTATAACTAGGATCGTCTGTAATAAACGAGGGGATTCCTTCTATAGGCCCAACAGCACTAGGAGTACTATTGTGACATACTAGTGCCCAACAGTCTACTAAATCTTGTGTAATATGTCTATCTTGTGAACTGATAGTTGCTTTATATTGTTTAAGCATTGGCATATACAAGTTAATATTTTTCCAGTCTCCAGGATGCCAACGAATAATTATTGGCCTGTCAGAATACGTTCTTATTTTAGTAAACGTTTCATCTAGCCATTGCATTAAGTTATAGCCACGCATACTCCAGCCCATAGGCCGTTGTAATGTTATAAGAATGTGACTTCCGTTCTTCCTCCATGGGGACAAGTCCATATTGTAATCACGCTTTATATTATTCCAATTTTCATCGTCCGGATTTTCATTACAATAGATGCCGGTTGCGGGGAATACTCCATTAAAACTATAACGTAGATATCTGTGAGGATTTAATTTATTTTTATAAATGAATACATTACTATCAACACTTAGCCAATATTTTCCTTGACTAGTTTGTGTATCCATTACCATTTTACGAACTTTGTAGTGTGATAATTTAACTTTACTCGGATTGGCATCGAATGCGTTGCCAATGATTGCACCGACGTCGCACGGTTCATAAATTTGCGAGCGTGTAGTGGCTGCAATATCTCCGCACTTACCGGCACCTTCAGCAAAGTATGTTAGTGCATTTATTTTTTCTTCGCCGTTGATGTGTGTTGGTAAACTACTAAGGTAGCTCTTAATAACTAATTTCTTTTCTATGCTCATTTTCTTGTATCATGTGCCAAGCGCGGCCTGTTAAAAGTTCTTCTACATGATATTGTCCATAAGCCAGTGAACTTAGCCATTTATAAACAAAATCTGAATCTGGGTAGTATGGATTTTCGATTTTTGATAAATCTGATAGTGTTACAGATTTAGCACAAGTCGGTGCCAAGGCGAAAGCCGGTATTCCATAAGCAACTGCTTCGGCAGCGGCAATACTATTGTATGTTACAACAGCATAAATGTCTTGATCAAACGCATCGTATATAATATTGCTCGACGTGCGTTCTGTTCGTGATCCTTTTTCTCTTACAACTATTTCTCTATCGGTATGTTTTTTAATTTCAGCAATAGTATTGTTAATCCATTCTACATGATTAATTCCATAATACTTACAAGGTTTTTCGCTTGGCGCAACTAATAGAATCTTCCCGCCATTCTTTTTCCAACCTTTCCATTGTAATCGTGTATCATACTTGCACATAGATTCCCAACGGTCTCCAGGAACATCTAAAATTCGTTCGTGTTGCATGGAGTTTTTAACAATCCTATGCCATAGTTTTCTTGCATTAGGATTACCTTCACAACTGTAATTTCCAAAATAACCAGTTTCGATAAAATAATAATCTAAACCTTTTTCTTTTACATAGTCAATATAATTGCCAGCGGCAATACCTCTAACTAGTATAGGTTTATCGACAGTATGTTTAAATGTATTGAACTCTCCGTAAGATCTAATATCTGCATCCGGAAAAGAAATCATAGTCATTGTAGCATAATCAGACCATTTAATTAGTCTAGACAACTGACTATCTTTATCTCGCAAATAAACATCTAACTGCTTGTTATGTGCTTTATTTTCTTTTAGGTTCGGTTTGAACTGTGTTTTTAAGTGTTGAACTTCGTGATATAGTTTAAGCGCAGCCTTGGCATTATTTTTAACTGACTCAATGTAATTTGCACCTTGATATTGCTCATGCGGCTGTTCTTTTGCTAATGCTATAGGTATAATCATTCTATATCTCTCTGTTGACAATATTCTGTTAGTATGCGTTCGCGGTGCCATTCATTACCTTGCGGTGTATCTGCAAACTCGTGGAAACAAGGTGTGCCCAATGTATAGTGTAACAGTTTTGCATCAGGGTTTGAACCGTACTCGTCCGGTAACCAATTCCATTCTTTAGGTAGTTCGCCAACACGACTATCGTCAGTCCATTCAAATCTATGTAAGTGTGCGCCTGTAGATTTTTGAATGTATTCTGGTGTAAGTTTCTTTGTTGGAAAGTTGCTACAGTTGAATAGCATTACACTTGACCAATTTTTACGTGGATAGTCTTCGTTCTTTGCACCTAGATATTTTACTGGCATGCGAGTCTTGTAGTCGTGTTTAACTACTTGTACATCCTTGCCACTTTCTCGAAGTGCCCACAGTTCTGCAATGTCTCCACGTACAATCATATCACCGTCCATGAAAATTGCATGGCCGGAAAAACTCATCAAGTATGGAACTAAAAATCGTGAATAGATAAACTGATTACTACCGTCAGTGTGTGTTTCGGTGTAGTCTTTAAAGTTAGTCAGTGCTAGGGGAGTGATACTGACAGGAACACTTGAGTGCCTGATAATACTGTTAACGCATACGTGGTATGCTATTGCTTCTCTGGGATCATACCCGATAAAAATAGGAATAGGTTGCATAATAGTAGTATTTAACCATTTTGCAACCTTGAGTTTTATAGTGTGGCGTCTTCCATTCCTGCTACACGAAGTTTAACAATATTTGTTAATTGCCACTGTTTTTGGTCCAGTGCTTTAGTAATACCTAACCATTTATTACGTAGTAAGGCAAATTCGTTGATAATTTTTTCCATATCAACTACATCTGCCTCACCTTCTACGTATTTTTCTACATCACGGCTGCTCAACGCCCGGGCGTAGTTTTCTAAGTATTTTCGGAAATGACTACTCTTGAGTCTTCTTAATTCGATATTCAAGTACTCAAGAATAGCCTCTATTTCCTGTAATTGGTTATAACGTTGCTCGACAATACCAGGCATACTGGCCGCAGCCTTTTCAATATTGCCCGTTATACGACATTCATATCTTGCGGCCTGTAGTTCGGCTTCAAAATATTCTACAGCATCTGGAATATTACTAATATCCTCGGCAATGTTATTATACCAACCCACTTATTCCTCGTCCCAATCGTTTGCTTCGTAATCAACATCCTCGTCGCTCTCTCCGTCCCAATCATCGAGATAGTATTCGATAGCGGCGTCTAAATCTTCGTCTCCACCAATAGAGGCTTTAAATACGTGATCTTGTACACCATTATCTGCTAGTATGTCGACATACTTACTAGCAACAGTTTCAATTTGTTTTTTATCAAAAAACTCTTTTAGACCAGTCCAGATATCAATGATGTTATCTTCATTCAGCATGATTTAAGATTTCTCCAGTTTCCTTGTCAATATTGTCCGCAACTACGCGATTTGGATTTTTTGCAAAGTCTGACATGACTTTGTCGAGACATCCTTCTTCGTTACGTTCCCATTCTTTGCGATAGAATTTTAGTTCTTCTCCGCCAGCGTATTTAAGTCGATTGCCATCTTTTTGCAAAAATCCTTTTGCTTCAAATA
>JACCDP011404428.1_pt1 | contig 19851 bp, 13 predicted proteins | sample 7445841 | NCBI WGS metagenome assembly JACCDP01 (sample SAMN15323441, study PRJNA562643) | freshwater metagenome | isolation source: river surface water | place: USA:Blue River Watershed | collected 2017-08-17
ACAATAAGTTCAAGTATACCTTCTACTCCTGCAGTCACGCCTAGTATAACAGATACACCTATAGCTACTCCTGCAGTCACGCCTAGTATAACAATAAGTTCAAGTAGTTTATAATTAAAGAAGGTTGATTATATAATATTTTATAATACTATAATTGATGGTTATTTTTAACGAAAAAGATCACACTTATCAAAATCCGGTAACTAAAAGATTTTACATTTCAGTATCAACCCTATTATCTAAATATAAAGAACCTTTTGATAGAGACTTCTACGCAGGAGTAACTGCACTTAAAAAAGGTAAAACGAAAGAAGATGTTTTAAAGGATTGGGATAAAACAGTAAAAGATGCTTGCGATAAAGGCACTAACATTCATAAAATTTTAGAAAATTATCTCGTGGAAGGTACAATAGAAGATCCTACTTTGCTTGAAAAATTTGATAAGATTTTTAATAAAAAAGATTTTCAGTTAGTTAGAAATGAATATATTGTATTCAACGATGAATATGAAATTGCAGGAACATCAGACCTTATTTGCGATGTAAATAATGAGCTATTTGATGTTTATGACTTTAAAACAAATAAGAAGTTTTTATTTCATAGTGAGTATGGTAAATACTTAAAAACTCCATTAAATAATTTACAACAGTGTCATTACAACGATTATAGTTTACAACTATCATTATATGCATATCTTTATAGCATTTACGCAAACAAAAAAGTAAGAAAAATATGTATTTTTTACTATGATGGCAATGAATTTAAAAGTTATCCAGTACCATATCTATACTGGGAGATATCAGTTTTAATAAAGCATTATATTCAAAACCATGGACAAACTGCTGTTGACCAAAATAAAAACGTTATTGCAAAATTGCAACCCTGAAAATATAGAAGTAACAAAGAAAAAAATGATGGTTAATTTAAAACCATCAGAAGCAGATGAAGCATATGAGTATTTTACAAGAATAGAATCTGATTATATTTTTGAAAACTACAAAGTTCATGCATATCAAGTATTACCTAAATACGGGGACTACTATGATGATAACTCATCATTAAATGATATCTTTCTGGATGAAGATACTACCTAAGATTAAATATTGTAAATGCCTGATTTTAGGAATATCAATCCTGTCATATTCTTCTACGAACATGATTCTAATTTAATTGTAAATCAAAATAGATTTGCTACTCAACAAGGTTTAAGTTTAAACCTAGTAAATGCATTAAGCGGTTTAAAAGATGAGACAATATTAAATTACTCGGATATATTCCTTTCAAAATCGATGTCGGTAAATGATGTTATATATTTACCACCTCCTATGCAAGTAGGTAATGTATTCTCTACATACCTAGGATTAACATCTTTAACAGGGGTAAACGTCGATACTAGATATATCGAAATAAGTTCATCTCCAAATTATAGTTTATCTGCAGACGTTACTTTGACAAAAGTATTATCTAATACAGATGATACTTACTTTGCTTTTCAAGCTATAGACGGGTTAGAATGTAGAATTACTTCTATAAAAAATAATCTTTCAAAAAATCTAACTTTTGACCCAGTTTCATTTAATTGCACGTTTACAGTAGAAACACCTTATATTACTGCTAACAATCTAGATATATTTGAATATTCTTTAGATAGTCTAGGTAATCTTAAATTATTTTTTAGAAGACCTGAAAATTTTTACATAATAAGAGAAAATAGAAATATACTAAGTGCTGTCGATGTTACAACTACAATACCTTTATCCACTGATATTTTCACAACGACATATATAGAACCAAACAGTATAAATTTTAAAAACGACTTTGTATATTATAATAAATCAAAAATAAAAGATTTTAAAATAGATCAACCAGAGACAATAATTGATATACCGCAAAATCATATATTATTTTATAATTATCAAAGTAATAATAATTTTGTAAGTGGTGCAGCAGCAAATATAGATTTTTTTAAGACTAAAAATATTTTAAGTAATAACTATTATGTAAATGATAAATTACCATTTAATGTTGAAGATGTAAAACAAAGAGATTACACAACTATACTTTCAAAACAAAATAGTGAAGTATATCAAGGTAATTTACAATTAAATTATAATTTTTATACAAAAGAATACTTATTTTTACCTGATGTATCAACTAAGTTCACTTTACCGGAAACTCTTTACCCGTATACGGTTATTAATATAGATAATAGTAATTTTATAAATTCTGGTTCTTATGGCGGTCTTTCTCCTGTATATTCAGATAAATTAATAAAAAGACTTAACCCAAATTTAAACACAGTTAATTATAACGAAGCTAACGGTATATACCTTTACACTTGGTTGTATACTGATACAAACCTTTTAACTTCTTATTGGTTAGATAGATATTATTTCCCTAAGAAAACATCTTTAAATGTAGCTTACTCCGGTTCTAATAATCAAATTTTTAATTATACATCAGGTTTATCTACATATCTCGATATAAATTATCCGCCGGATGATTACATGTATTATGATATAAGAAGTTCTCTTACTTTAGAACCTTCTGCTTCTTACATCTATTCTCGTATCGGTAGCAACTACATCAATAAAGTAGTTAATACATACAGTAAAGCTATTACTGGTATCGAATTCTACGACAATCAAAATGTACCTCAAGGTTTAGTTAATAATATAAATTATACAGGCAAAGAATACGGTGCTTTCAAATTAAGTAGCGATTTGAATAATTCATTTACTATATCTTTTGATCTTAATAGTAGTAAAAAAGAAGAAATTAATTCAAATTTAATTGTTGGTAATAATTTTGATGAAGGATTAAGTTTATATAAAGGGGGTACTCAAAATATTTTTACACCGGGGTATATTATTAACTCCCTCACTGGTGTTGACTTTTTTGATACTAATAACAACAATACTTTTAGTCTTAATATAAGTTCTTATATACAAGCTCCTGCTGTAGTTTTGGATATTATTAATACCGGTTTTGATCATTTATTAAAAATATTTTATGTAAGAACAGATACTAACGTTCCAGGGTTTTTAGATTTTAGTATTTATAATAAAGTATTCAATAAGTATGAATTCAACACTTTAGATAATGTATTTAAAACGAGTGGTAGAATTAACTTATTCGGTAAAACATATATCGGTAACAATCAAATTTACTACCTTGTAAAAGATACTATTGCGGCAAACGGTGCAAGTGTGTATAGATTTGACTATCTTAATAACACCTATATATCCCCTCCGTTAACATTTTCTCCAGCAAGTACAAAAAATTATATTAATAATATCACAAATAAAAATGATAATATTTCATCAATTGTAGCTTTATCTGGTTTTGATGGAGGCTTGTTGGAAGATTATATAGGTATTTCTAAGCTTTATAATACTGTATTTTTTAGAAATCTTAGTAGTTCTCCAGTTTTAAGTCAGACAACTCAATACCCCACTTTATGTACTTTAGAAGGAGGTATATTTGATGTAACGGTATTAGGAGATAAGTTTTACGTTCAATCAAACGCAGGAGTTACTTCTTACGACAAATATAAGAGATCTTACAATACGTACCTTTCAAATAGTAGTGCCTTTTCTGGTATTAAAATAGATTTTATAAATGATGATTTTAAAACAAAATTATTAAGTTATACTGCTGATGTAAATGGTAATATTTTAATAGATAGATTTGATCTTGAAACTGCTGTACTAGAAAATTCTTTTAATACTGGTATTAAAGTTGATCCAATATTCTTTAAAGAGTTTCAATACCCAATAAAAGGTAAGTATACATCATTAAATGCAATAGGTATTGTTAATAATAAATTTATAAGTGGTGGATTTGAAAATGAATATACATATTCAACTCCATTTTTTAACAGTTTAACCGCATTTTCTGTAGATGCAATTTTAGGTGCAGTATCTGATAATGCCGATACTTCTATTAGTTCAATATCAGGTACCGTTGATTGCTATGGATTACAAATACCAGATGATTTAAGAATATTCTTATTTCAAAATAATACTTTAGTTGCTACTGCTTCTTCTAACGGTACCCCTACTTCGTTAAGTCTAACATTTAAAGGTGCGAGTAAGTACGTTCCATATTCATTAGTTTGCAGTAGAGATGTACAAGATACAATTGTAGTGAGATTAGGATTAGAAATAATTAACGGATCGTTTTTTAACGGATCGTTTAGAAATGTTATAGTAGGTTCAGAATTGCAACCTCCATCTCCTTTAAATCAAGGATTTGCAAATGCTATGTTTGCATCTACTAATAATAGTCTTACTGATCAATATGGTTTCGTAACCGGGGTAAGTGCGAGAAAAATGGATCAAAATTACGCATTTATTACCCCTGCTCAATATTTTACATCATATAACTTAAACGGTAATACTTCAAGTAATCCATATCAAAATTTCTATCACTATAAAGAAAATGCGCATATACGTTTAGTAGCTAATCCAAACACATCTACTACATTCCAACCATGCTTTTTAACATTTAATAATACTGATGACCCTCCGACCACATCAAGTGAGATAATATCTGGAGCTCCTTTCCAGGTACCTACAAATTTTAGTATTATCAATAAAATTAATAAACTAGATCAAGGAGATTTGATAGCTAGAATAGATTTATATTCTGGTAACAATTATCAAAATAAACAAACTGAAATAGTACCTTTTAACATAGAAAATGAATCACAGATAGTAATGTCGTTTGATGTTAATAATGGATTTTTAAGAATATATAGAGATTCAGAATTAGTAAAAAATGTATCCTTATCAGCAGATACTTTTTATACGAGCTACTTTTTAAATAATAACTTTGGAGTTGGTTTACCTTTTATTAACAATAAAGCTTCATCAACTATTAATTTAAATTATGATAGTTTTCCTAAAAATTATGCAGTTAATAACTTTACTGTGTATGATAGACCTTTAAATGTTGATGAAGTAAGATTTAATTATCTTAAATATAAAAAAATAGATCCAGTAAACTTTGACATTACTAGTGGTACGAGAAACGATACTGATACAGTGACATCGTTTAATAAGATGATTATACCAGGTAGAAAAAATAATAACGTGGTTATTTACATTAAGAATGCATACTTAAATGAAGCAGGAAAAGCTCAACTTTCATCTCAACTACTTGAGAAGGTAAAATCTATTTTACCATTGAATTCAAGTAATGTTGAATTTAGATATTTAGATTATGAATCCGATTAAAAAATTTGGGTATTCTTCAAATGATCAGTTTTTATTGAACGGGGTTCAATATACCGGTTTTTACAATGTTATACAAGGTGAAGCATATACTGGTAAATATACACAAACTGTAAAACTTCAAAACCAGGATAATATTTTAAATATTGTTACTTTATCAGATTTATTTTTTAATAGAATACCTACGCAGAATTTTACCCTAACTTACTCTCTATCTGATTTTGTTTTTCAACCAAATGAAATATTAAACAGTAATTCAGTTGATAATAAGTTAATAAAAGCATTTAGAAATTTTCTTGATACGTATGTAGCGTGCTTTATGCCATCTTCTGATCTACCTTATAATATGAGTTATATTGCTAGATTATCAGCTACAAATATAGGTACTACCTTTGTATGGGTAACTTCAAGTTTAAATACCAATATTTTACCATTATCTGTTTTAAATTACAATTTTACGAAAGAGAGTAAAATAATATATACATCGAGTGTGTATAATGAACTGAACACTCTTATCGTAGCTAATTCAGGCAATTTGGTTGTTTATCAGTTAAATCCCGGGGTTACTTTTACAAATAAATTTTCTTCATTTTATATTGAAACAAATACCCCGGATTATGGCTCGTTAATGTTTAAAAATATCACAAGTATATCAAGCTACGAAAAGAATTTATATGTATGTGATTCTGGTAATAAAACGGTTTATGCGTATGATATATCCGGTGTGGTGGACGGGGATAGAGCTTTTGGCTCTAAGTTTAATTTAAAAGATTCTGTGAATAATATTCAAGGCGGGTTTATAAATCCAGTCCTGGTAGGTTCATCTTCTGATACTGTCTATATCTACGATAACTCATCATATACGTTATTTTTTTATGACACTAATTTTAATTTAAAAGATTCATATAAAAATGAAATTTTATTTAAAATATCACATCCTGTATGTTTAACCTATTATAAGTTATATAACGAATTGTATTTGCTTACAGATGATTTAAAATTAGTTATTTTTGATAGTAATGCAAATGCAAAAATTATTCAACTGTCTAAAAGAGATTTGCAACCAGATGAGGTAGGTAGAAAATTAATTTTTTCTAACAATAATTCTGATGTTCTTTATTTACTAACTAATAAAAATTTATATAAAAAATTTGTATCTAACATAGTAAACGATATAGGAGACTTTACGTTTAACGCAACTGTCACTGGTAAAGATTCTACATTAGATGGCACGGTTTTATACGATATAAGTATATTAGACAACTTAAAGAATGATGATAATATAATTTTATACGGTTACAATCAATTTATAAATTATAATGAACAAACTGTTTATTATAGTATTTTAAAGTAAATACTTAAATGGCCTTAACACAACATTGTAGCAATATACTATACGATTATCCCGTAAACACGCAATATGATTTTACTGCAAGTTTTACGTATAGTATAGATACAGGAGGTTTCGTACCTTCTAATAATTACGGTTTTAGTATTTTTTTTATAGACGGAGCAGTTTCGGGAGCGACAGGAGGGGGTTGCGCTGAAGGTTTAGGTATTATTGACCCGACAGGAAGCTCATATGTAGATGGCTTATTCTTAGCAGCTGGATTCGACTTTACTGGAAATTTTACAGCTGAAACAGGTGGCACGGCATTCACTACGGGTACTTCTACTCCACGTCCTAATTCAATATGTTTGAGAGCTGATACTTATTTTCTTTATATAAGTTCGATACAATATACAGATGTACCTTTATTTTATCCTATTGAAGCGGATCCGGTACCTTGGTCTACTCAAACTATAAGAGTCGGGGTAAGAAGTAACTTCCAGTATTTAGATTTATATTTCTTAAATAATCAAACCTATCAAAAATTAGCTACATTTAAAACTAACTTAACCACTATTCCTGCATCTATGAAGTTTGGAATAGGTTATTCAGGCGATACGTTATTTCAGGTAAAAAATATAACCATGAATTATACGTAACCATCTACATCTGTTATTATTTTATATTTTTCTTCAACTTCAATGTCTGTACAATTAAAAACAGTGTTTCTAGAATTTGATTGTATATTAAAAATTGTACCGTAAGGTTTATCAGTATTTTGAATACTTAATACGTCTAAATCTAAATCTATTACATTATCACTGTTTACTAAGAACGTGATGGCATAATAATGAATAACTCCGTTTTCATAATAAACTTCAATATTTGTTGAAACTGTGGTTTGATCTATATCTTTAGGAGATATTACTGTATATGATAAAGCTGAGTTACCTGGCGAAAACGTAGATAAAGAATCGTTTAAACTCGGTTTGTAAACATCATTTAAATAAACAACAGGTCTACCAGGCCAATTTAAAACAATTTTAAAAGGCTTTATTGTAAATTTATTAATAAAATTATAGTCTACATTTACTTTAGTAATACCGGTTAAAGTAGCGTTAATAGGAATTAACTGGGAAGATAGCGGGGGAGGAGAAGATAAAAATAAAGTGTATGTATTAAAGCTAAAAAGTGATTGTACCATTTGATGAATCCTCTGTTGGAGTGGTTAAGATTGGCTGCTTAAATAGCAGACTTGTATTTGCAGAATCATAAAAATTAATTGTTAAATTATCATTTGATTGATAATAAAATTTATCTTTTAATAAAGATAAAGTACCGTTCGATAACCTATAAAACAAACTGTGTAAGAAAATATTATTGTTTAAATCCTTATATGTTATAACAACATTGAATAGCTGGTATCTTTCATTAAAAATTAAATTAATATTAGTTGCGTTTAATAGCGTATTTACTGTATAGTAAAACGTATATGATTTAGGACTATTAAATTGATAATTTAATATTTTGTTATTTAAAATGTTATAGCTATAAAAACTTATAAAATATTCTCTTGAATTAGAAGCAGATGTAGTTGGATTTGTCGTAACATCTAACTTGCATATAAAAAGTTCATCGCCTACCAAAAATACATTACTAGCTTTATTATTAGTATTAGAATATAAAGTTAAAGGTAACTTAGAAGATTGTTTAAATAAACCATCTGTATAGTTTAATGTATCAATGATAACGTAAGTGGAAGTAGATGCTACAAAAGTATTGTTATATACTTCAAAATTAACCAATTTATTGTTAAGTTCATTTTCTTGAGCAGGAAATTTGGATATTACATTATAAAATTCTGCTGATAAAGGTTGTAAATTATTTGTAAATAAGTTGTATATGTAAAAATTTCCTATAGAGTTTCTTACTTGATATATTGATTGATCTGAAGTAACTAAATTGGTATTATCAGTGATAGTGAATGTATTTTCAAACGTACCGGTATTAAGTAGTGATTTAATACTACTTAAATATGGTACCTGAGTGAAAGAAGACAACCCGTATAGAGAAGTTAAAGTTGATACATTTTTATTAAAGTTTTTAATATAATTTGTATTTCTCTGCTTAAAGCCGAAATAAACATTACCAAAAATATCAGAAACGTAGTTAGTAACTACTCCAAAATTAGGTAAATCTGTTAATATACTTTTAGTTGAATTTTGTTCTTTTGAATGATAACTTTCAAAAGTAAAATCATTTTTTGTTACATATGAGTTACCGAATGCAAAATTAGATGAAATATTTTTTTGTATTTGCTCACCTCGTTGTACAAAGGTAAAAGGTGTTTCATAGTCTATTTTTGATACCCCGGATATATTTCCATAATTATATGGGTCAGGGAATATGTATACTTGATCAGATTTTATATCTTTATTAACTGCAAAAGTAAAAGGAGTTTGTAATTGTAAAAGACTAAAAGTGCTTGGTTTAAAAAATAAACCAACATCTCTTTCATATTTTACTGAAGATTGAGGAATAGTTAGAGTAGACGGTGTATGTACGTTTAATAAATTAGCAAATGGAGAGGTTGCTTCAAAAAGTAATCCGCTCAATAATACCCCTTCAGATGTAGTGCTTAAATAGTAATAATCGGTACCTGTAAATTTTTTAATTAATTGTGCATTTAATATTAATTTTATATTCGATCTGGTCCTATCACTATAATCTATAAAATCATAGTCTTGTAAAAGGTTAATATCAGGAGTGTTAATAGTAACTACTAAAGTCTTTAATTGTTCTAAAACTACTCTTTCAGAATTAATCAAGTCAATAATTGCTTGATCATAGTTTAAGAAAATGTTCTTATCTAATATGTTTGTGTTTGAAGTAAAGTATTCGTTTCTCTCACCGGTAGCATTATAAAATTCTCCCGGGGCAAACGGATCTAAATCAAAATAATCATTAAAGGTATCATATCCTGTATCTACTTCAATACTTAAATTGGAACTAACTACTGATAAAGGTTGAGATGAAGTAATAGCAGGTATTAAATCATTACCAAAAATAGTTTCGATAACATTGCTTTTTAAGTAATTATTTACCCCAGATATAGAGCCCTTATTTTTAGATACTTCTAAATCTATTTGATAGGTATCTCTTTTATCTGCAAAATACAATAAAACTTGCTTTATCTTAGTAGCAAAAAATGGAGCTGCTATTTCTAAATCTTCCTTACTCTCAAAATTTATATTTTGTAAATATCTCTTTTCTTCAGAGGTTGTATAATTTAATGCTATAGTTTTTAAAAAATTTACAAACTCTTGCTTAATAACCGTGTTAATATCATTGTATTTTTGTAAAGTAACTTCATTCCATTTTTTTAAGTAGATTTGATAATCTGAAAATTCAATAATATTTCTATCATATGATTTAGTATAATTTAAAAATTCTAAGAATGAAAAAGGCCTTACAGAGTCAAATTTTTCATCTTTAATAGTATTTGTTATACTATTATACACCGTAAAATTAGAAATGTTGTTTATTGTAAAGACCATCGAATATATTTAATTTAACTTAATACTTCAGTTCCAGTGTATAGGCTATATAATAAAATATTATCCATAATACCACCTTCTTTGACATACTCTTGATAGGAGCTATTGGTTATTAATAAAGTGTTGTTAGGGTTATTGAAGTCTATAAATTTTTGTAACAATGAGCCTTCAATACCGGGTTTAAATTGATAAAAATCATAATATTTAGAAATATCAGTTCCAAAAGTATTAGGAGGTAAAACTAAATCCCATCCCCAACTTGAGCTAAATGCTGATAATTCAAAAGTAGATAAAGTACCGGTAGTAGATCTATAACTCGGTAAATTTATTAAATTCATATTTACTACTGAATATTGCTCACTAAATTTTTCATATACTACAACGTAGTTAGGATACACGTTAGGACCAGCACATAATATAGAAGTGTTAACATCCAATTGTGTACCTTTATTCAATCCAAACTTTGCACTTTTTACATATCCTTTATCATTAAAATTACCTTCATATTGGTTTAATTGACCAAAAAGTTTTTTATGTTTAACGGATAGTATATCAGTAAGTCTTCTTAGTGAAGGTGGATAATCATAGTTAAAATCTTGATAAGTGGCATTGACATTATCTAATAGAGATTTTAATTGATTTAAATTGCAGTAATCTATATCATCAATGTTGGATATATAATTTGAAATTTTCTCGTACACTTCAATACCTAATGTATTAGGATCAGAGTTTTGATTACCAACTATTTGACCTAAAAAAGCATCAAATAACATAGTCTTATCGGTAAGAACAGGCTGGGTAGCTAAACTTTTAAAAGCTAAAGTTTGATTAAAGTTTTCATTAACTTTACGTAAATCGTATTCCCCAGAAGAACTATATACATAGAATGTAGAAGAGTACCCAGATAAGTCTAAATTCGTATCTGTATATACAGCTTTTATAGAAACGTTGTTTGCAGTGATTGGGCTAACAAAATAACCTTTAAAAAACCCTCCTTGACTTAAAGAGCTTAACGGTCCAAAATTAGATGAAAAACTAACGTTGTTTACGTAATTACCATTGGATTGACTAAGACTCAAAGAGAGATTACTAAGAGAGAGTAAAGGATAGTCTTTAACATCAAAACCTTGCGAATCTTGTAACTGTAGAACAAATTGTACAGCCTCTCCTACATACTTAACAGGAAATATATTAAAATTGCCATCATTTATACCATTACTAGTTATAGTTAATTGAGTTATATCGTTATAGTTATGAGAGTTTATTGTGCATGTCTGATTGCCAGGTACGGTGTTTAAATAACTTGAAACGTTTCCATATTTTGATAATTCTTGCTGAGGATCAATTAATGATTCAGGGTTAAAAGATGCAAATATGTTAACATCGTAATTCATTGTAAGTATTTAATCTTAAATATATCAATCAGCGCTAAATACATACTGAGTTAAGATCTATAAAATAACCATCTGATGAACTAGGAGTGGAGGTGCTTGAAATGCATAGTATGTTACCATTAGGTATAGGATCATTTACAAAAGCTGTACCATCGCATCCAGTAAAAGTACCTGTACCTATATTACCATTATTAGCATAAAATTGATACGCTTTACATGTTAATGTAGATGGGGTAACACTAGTCGATGAAGTAATAGTTGGAGTTATTGAAACTGATCTAGACGGTGTAACAGTTATGGTTGGAGTTACGGTGGGGCTTAAAGTAATAGTAGGAGTAATAGATTGAGTCGGTGTTGGGGAAGATGTTGTTGTCGGGGTAGGTAATGGGGTGGTTCTAATATTAAATGCTTGTAAAGAATTTAAAAGCTGATTTAAATTACCAATTTTAATATTACTATTAATAATAGCGGCTTCATTTTTTAAATACAAACACTCAAAAACTCTAGTTAAAACTTGCGGGGTAATTTTTTCGTTAACATTAACATAACAATTGTTTAAGAAAATAGTGTTTATAAGATTTTTTTCATTTTCATTTAATGGAGATAAGTCTGTGGAAACAATAATATCGTTTGATTGATTTAAATTGCCAGCAAATTTATAACATATTAATGATAGTAATGATCTATAATTCATTAATAATTTCATTAAGGATTTATTTAAAATCGTATTGCTAATAAATTCATATCCTTTTTTATTAGGATCTTTTATAATTCCTCCTACACTTGATATATTGTCGATAAACTTTATTTCATCTAATTTAAATATCTTTATAATAGGGAAATTAAAATTACTTACGGGGTTAGGTTTAGATGATGTTGTAGGTGTTAAAGAAGGTATAGGTGTTGATGTTGTTTTTGGAGTCTTAGAAGGGGTATAACTAGGAGTAACGGTACTGGTGACAGTTTGTGTTACTGTGGGGGTTGGAGTAACTGTAACTGTTGGGGTGAATGAAGGTATAGGAGAAACTGACGGTGTTACAGTGCTTGTAGGAGTTACAGTGGGAGAAGGCGGGGCAAATTTTACAATTATCTGATCATTTTCATTTTCAGTTTCAAATCCTGTATCTTCAGGAGATTCAGGAGCTAAAAATATAGGTACTAATGATACTGAAACTGTTGCAGATGGTGTTATTGAAGGAGTAGGTGTCGGGGTAGGAGTAATTGTTGGCGTTTCGTTAGGAGTACGTGTAATAGAAGGTGTTAAACTATTTGATGGTGTTACAGATACGGAACGAGTAACAGATTTAGATGGTGTTATAGTTGGCGATATACTAGGAGATGCATTAGGTGTAGGAGACTGAGAATTAGAAGGGGTAACACTTGGTGTAATACTAAGAGTAGGAGATTCAGAATTTGTAGGGGTTATTGTTGGTGTATTAGATGGAGATAAATCAGGAGTTGGTGATTGAGAATTTGTAGGTGAAGGAGAAGGAGATAAATTAGGAGTGACTGATTCAGAACTAGTAGGAGTTATTGTAGGGGTATTAGAAGGAGATAAATTAGGAGTGACTGATTCAGAACTAGTAGGAGTTATTGTAGGGGTATTAGAAAGAGATGCATTAGGGGTAGGAGATTCAGAATTTGTGGGGGTTATTGTAGGTGTAGGAGAAGGAGATAAATTAGGAGTAACTGATTCAGAATTAGTAGGAGTTATTGTAGGTGTAGGGGAAGGAGATAAATTAGGAGTAGGAGATTCAGAATTTGTAGGTGAAGGAGAAGGAGATAAATTAGGGGTTACAGTTGGTGTAGGAGTTTCAGGGGGAGTAGGAACAGGGGTAGGGGTTTGGGCTGGGCTAGAGGTACTTGCAGCTGGGGTATTAGAAGCTTGTGGGGTACCTGAATTAGCAGGAGTAGGGGTACCTGAATTAGCAGGAGTAGGTGTACCTGAGGCTATTGGGGTGCCTGAATTAGCTGGTGTAGGTGTACCTGAGTTTGCTGGGGTTGGGGTACCAGAATTTGCAGGAGTAGGAGTACCTGAATTTGCAGGAGTAGGGGTACCTGAAGCTATTGGAGTGGCTGAAGCTATTGGAGTTGCTGAAGCTATTGGAGTTGCTGATGCAGGGGGAGTTTTTGAAGGAGTATTGGATAAAGACGCTTGAGGAGTAGCTGACGCAGGTGGAGTTTTTGAAGGGGTGTTAGTTAAAGACGCTTGAGGTGTGTTTGAAGGAGTACTCGATGCTTCAGGAGTACTCGATGCTTCAGGGGTAGGTGATGCTTCAGGAGTGTTTGATGGTTCAGGGGTTGGTGGTACAAACTCTAAAGTACAAAAACCACCGGCACATGGATTATTAACACCGCATGTTGGTTGGTAAGGAAGACCATAAGTATCATCGTACGTGATAGTATATAGTGTACCGGCACAAGCAGCTGGATCTATAGTAATTAAACTACCTGAACAATCATAATACTGAATATCAGTTGCTCCGCAAGTACAATTTAAAACCCAAACTGTATTAGAATAACATGCCATTTTATGAAGATAATTGTGCGTTTAAAGACACTCTGTATTGAGTAGTTCTTGCTCTTAAGTTTGCTCTTATAACATTAATATCAGTAGTGAAATCTAAATAACCTGGAGGATTGGTATAATTTACATTACTCATATCAAGAATTATTATTTCAGTATCATCATTCATAACTGCTGTTACAGTTTTATCAATAGGGCTATCTATAAATTTTACTGGAAATAATGCTGGCATTTAAGTATTTAATAATTACAAGCGGTGTTCAAATTGATTAAGAAACCTTCCACACTGGTTGGGATTGTTCCGTCTCTAACGCATATTATTTCTCTATCTCTTACCGGGTATGGTAGGCTTGTTGACCCTGGCTGGCATATGCAATAATTTACTTCTCCTATATTACCATTATCAGCATAAAACATATATGCATCGCATGTATAAGTTGTAGGGGTTACAGATACGGTAGGTGTAATTGTAGGGGTTATGCTTCCTGATGGGTTAGGTGACGTTGAGTTTGTAACTGTTGTGGTAGGGGTAAGAGTGGTTGACGGGGTAATAGTTGATGTAACTGTTGCTGTAGGGGTAATAGTAGGTGAAGGTAAAGGAGTGTTAAGATAAGAAATAGTCTTTATTTTTTCAGCTAAAGTTGTAAAGTTATTAATCTTTAAATCCGTTAATGATATAAAAGCTTCATTTTTAGAATATAAACAATCAAATACTCTTGATAATATTTGAGGAGTTAGTTTTTCATTTAAATTAATAAAACAGTTATTATCGAAAATACTATTTAAAAATAACTCTTCTTCCTTTGTTAAAGGTGAAATATCGGATAAGGTAATTAAATTATTTTGTGGATTTAAACCGCCTGAAAATCTATGAGATAGACGAGATAATAATGCTTTATTATTAAGCATTAACTTGATAATAGATTTATTAAGAATTGTATTACTTATAAATTCATATCCATTTTTATCGTAATTGCTATCTGGATCGGAAATATATAATACTTCATCCAGATTAAAAATTTTAATATTAGCATAACTTTCGTTAGTTATAGGTTTAGATCTTAAACTATTTGTAGGAGTTATAGTGGTTGTAGGGGTAGGAGACTGTTTTGGTGTTTTTGATGGGGTAACTGTGGTACTAGGAGACGTTGTTACTGTCGGAGTTGGTGTAAAGGTTAAAGTAACGGTGACACTCGGAGTAACAGAAGGAGTAGGAGTGCTAGTGTTTGTAACGGTTACAGTGGGGGTAACAGTTTTGGATGGTGGGGCAAATTTGACTATTATTTGATCATTATTATTTTCTGTTTTAAAGCCCGTATCATCAGGTGATTCTGCAGCTAAAAACACCGGGAATAAAGATATGGATGGAGTGGTGCTAGGGGTAGAGGTCTTTGATGGGGTGAAAGAAGGAGATACTGATGGGGTCGTAGTAGTTGATGGTGTAATTGACGGTGTTGGTGTTGGAGTTTTTGTCGATGTAGGTGTCGGGGTAGTTGTTTTTGTGACGCTTGGAGTTATTGATGATGTTTTGGTCGGTGTTACTGAAGGAGAAGGAGTAGATGTTTTTGTCGGTGCAGGAGTATTACTAAGGGTAATAGATTGTGTTGGAGTAACAGAATTGGTTATTGAAGGAGTGTTTGTAGGAGTTACACTTACAGTAATTGAATTTGTAGGAGTTATACTAGGAGTAACTGAATTGGTAGGAGTGACTGAGTTAGAAGGAGTGACGGTGTTAGATGGTGTATTTGATTGTAACGGGGTTACTGAATTTGTCGGTGTTGTACTGACAGTAATTGAGTTTGTAGGAGTGATTGAGTTAGTAGGTGTTGTTGAGGAAGTAATTGAATTAGTAGGAGTAATTGACGGGGTAACTGAATTTGTTGGTGTAACTGTATTTGATGGTGTTATTGATGCAGTAACCGTATTAGATGGAGTTATTGTAATTGAAGGAGTTACAGATTCTTGAGGGGATATCGTAGGGGTTACTGTATTAGAAGGAGTAACTGAATTTGTCGGTGTTATACTAGAAGTAACACTATTTGTAGGACTAATTGAAGGGGTTATTGAATTTGATGGTGTGGTCGAATTTGTGGGGGTTACGCTAAAAGTAACAGAATTTGTAGGAGTAACACTTACAGTAATTGAATTAGTAGGAGTTATACTAGGTGTAACTGAATTGGTAGGTGTAACTGATGATGTAACTGAATTTGTTGGTGTAACTGTATTTGAAGGTGTAATTGATTCTTGTGGTGTGGAGGAGTTAGTAGGTGTGATACTAGGAGTAATTGAATTTGAAGAAGTTGTGCTTGGGGTTATTGAGTTAGTCGGTGTTATACTTACAGTAATTGAATTTGTCGGTGTAATTGAATTTGAAGGAGTGATTGAAGGGGTTACTGTATTGGAAGGGGTAACTGAATTAGTAGGAGTGATTGACTCTTCAGGCGATGTTGTCGGTGTAATTGAATTTGTAGGGGTAACTGAATTGGTAGGAGTAATACTAGGAGTAACAGAATTGGTGGGGGTTATACTTGGGGTAACTGAATTGGTAGGAGTAACTGATGAGGTAACTGAATTTGTTGGTGATAAAGTAATTGTAGGTGTTATTGACTCCTGTGGAGAAATAGTAATAGAAGGAGTAACACTTAGGGTTATTGAATTAGACGGTGTTAAACTTGGAGTAACTGAGTTGGTAGGAGTTACACTAGGTGTTTCACTATTTGTAGGGGTAATACTAGGAGTAATACTATTAGTAGGTGTGATTGAATTAGAAGGAGTTACAGTTTCCTGAGGTGATACTGTCGGTGTAACCGTATTAGAAGGCGTTACACTATTAGTAGGAGTAATTGACGAGGTAGTACTATTGGTTGGAGTTATACTAGGAGTAACACTATTAGTAGGAGTAATACTAGGAGTAACACTATTAGTAGGTGTAATTGAATTAGAAGGAGTAATCGTTTCCTGAGGTGATACTGTAGGTGTAACTGTATTGGACGGTGTTACTGAATTAGAAGGGGTGATTGATGATGTAACACTATTAGTAGGTGTAATTGATTGAGTAATACTATTAGTAGGAGTGATTGAATTAGAAGGCGTGACTGTTTCTTGAGGTGATACTGTAGGTGTGACTGTATTGGAAGGTGTTACAGAATTAGTTGGTGTAATACTAGGAGTGGTACTATTAGTGGGGGTTATACTAGAAGTAACACTATTAGTAGGGGTAATTGAATTAGAAGGTGTTACAGTCTCTTGAGGTGATACTGTTGGAGTAACTGTATTAGAAGGTGTTACTGAATTAGAAGGGGTTAAACTAGGCGTTTCACTATTTGTTGGGCTGATTGATGGGGTAACACTATTACTAGGTGTTACACTAGGAGTAACAGAGTTAGTAGGAGTTATTGAATTAGAAGGCGTAGCTGTTTCTTGAGGGGATACAGTAGGTGTAACTGTATTTGATGGTGTTATACTATTTGTAGGCGTTATACTAGGTGTCTGACTATTAGTTGGAGTTATACTAGGAGTAATACTATTTGTCGGTGTAATTGAATTAGAAGGCGTTACAGTTTCTTGTGGTGATACTGTAGGTGTAACTGTATTTGAAGGTGTTACAGAATTAGTTGGTGTAATACTAGAGGAGGTACTATTAGTCGGAGTGATACTAGGAGTAATACTATTTGTCGGTGTAATTGAATTTGATGGGGTAATTGTTTCTTGAGGAGAAACAGTCGGTGTTACTGTATTAGAAGGAGTTACACTATTGGTAGGGGTTATACTTGGGGTAACACTGTTGGAAGGTGTTATACTAGAGGTTACACTATTGGTTGGAGTAATTGACGATGTAACAGAATTGCTAGGTGTGATTGAATTAGAAGGTGTAGATGTTACTAGGGGTGATGTGGTAGGTGTTACTGTATTGGAAGGAGTAATTGAATTCGTAGGAGTAATTGATGGTGTAACACTATTAGTCGGGGTGATTGATGGAGTTACACTATTAGTAGGGGTAATTGATGGTGTAACAGAATTGCTAGGGGTGATTGAATTAGAAGGGGTTATCGTTTCCTGAGGTGATACAGTTGGAGTGACTGTGTTAGAAGGTGTAACTGAATTAGAAGGAGTAATTGATGGAGTAACACTATTAGTAGGTGTAATAGAAGATGTAACTGAGTTAGTAGGGGTAATTGAGTTAGAAGGCGTTACTGTTTCTTGAGGAGATACTGTAGGGGTAACCGTATTTGAAGGGGTTACAGAATTAGAAGGAGTTATTGACGGTGTAACTGAATTAGAAGGGGTTATTGATGAAGTTACACTATTTGTCGGGGTAATTGAATTAGAAGGCGTGACTGTTTCTTGAGGTGATACAGTTGGAGTGACTGAATTTGAAGGAGTGACTGAATTAGAAGGAGTTATTGACGGTGTAGCTGAATTAGAAGGAGTTATTGATGAAGTAACTGAGTTGGTTGGTGTGATTGAATTACTTGGTGTTATTGTTTCTTGAGGTGATACAGTTGGTGTGACTGTATTGGAAGGAGTTACTGAATTGGAAGGAGTTAAACTAGAGGTTACCGTGTTTGAAGGTGTAATTGATGAGGTAACTGAATTGCTTGGGGTTATTGAATTGGTAGGAGAGATTGAAGGTGTAACCGTATTTGACGGGGTTACTGTTTCTTGCGGGGTAACAGTTGGTGTAACTGAATTGGATGGGGTAACTGAGTTAGAAGGAGTTATACTAATGGATGTTGTATTGGATGGAGTTATACTCGATGTTACTGTATTACTTGGAGTAATTGAATTCGAAGGGGTTATACTCGAGGTAACTGAACTTGATGGGGTTATTGTTTCTTGGGGTGTTACTGTAGGTGTTACAGAATTTGAAGGTGTTGTTGTGTTGGAAGGTGTAATTGATGGTGTGGCGGTATTAGAAGGAGTAATACTAGGAGTAACTGAATTAGATGGTGTAATTGAAATACTAGGAGTAACAGTTTCTTGAGGTGTTACTGTAGGTGTTACAGAATTTGAAGGTGTTGTTGTGTTAGAAGGTGTAATGCTAGGAGTAACTGTATTGGACGGGGTAAGGGTTTGTTCAGGTGTAACTGAATTGGTAGGAGTTATACTCGGTGTAACTGAATTAGAAGGGGTATTAGTTTGTTGAGGGGTTACAGAATTTGTAGGAGTAATTGATGATGTAACTGAATTAGTAGGGGTTATACTAGGAGTAACTGAATTAGAAGGGGTGTTAGTTTGTTGTGGTGTAACTGTATTTGATGGGGTAATTGATGAGGTAACTGAATTAGATGGTGTAACTGAGTTCGTAGGAGTGATACTAGGTGTGATTGAATTACTAGGAGTAATTGACTCTAAAGGTGTAACTGAATTGGTAGGAGTTATACTCGGTGTAACTGAATTAGAAGGTGTAATTGATGGTGTAACTGAGTTACTAGGTGTGATTGAATTACTAGGAGTAATTGACTCTAAAGGTGTAATTGAGTTTGTAGGAGTAATACTAGGAGTAACTGAATTAGAAGGTGTAATTGATGGTGTAACTGAGTTACTAGGTGTGATTGAATTTGATGGTGTATTTGACTGTTGAGGTGTTATTGTATTCGATGGGGTTATTGATGAGGTGATCGAATTAGAAGGAGTAATTGATGGTGTTATACTATTAGATGGAGTTACCGTCTCTTGAGGTGAAACTGTAATACTAGGAGTAATACTAGGAGTGATTGAATTCGAAGGAGTGTTTGTTTGTTGTGGTGTAATAGTAATACTAGGAGTAATACTAGGAGTGATTGAATTCGAAGGTGTTACCGTC
>JACCDP011263493.1_pt1 | contig 19844 bp, 18 predicted proteins | sample 7445841 | NCBI WGS metagenome assembly JACCDP01 (sample SAMN15323441, study PRJNA562643) | freshwater metagenome | isolation source: river surface water | place: USA:Blue River Watershed | collected 2017-08-17
GCTGTTGTGATTAGTGAGCACCAAGGGCTGCATCACAATCATGCGGCCAGTCTCGCGAGAAAAATACTTATCCAAGGGCTTGCCGTTAACCACAATGTTGCCCTTGCCGCTTTTGATAAACACCCGGGCAACTGAGCTTTTACGCCGACCCGTTCCGTAGTTGTATTCACCGACCATGATATTTCTCTCTAGTGTATTTCTGTGAGCTAAAACGATTCAAATTAGACCGTGAGCAGCTTAGGCTGCTGAGCGCTGTGGGGGTGGCTCTCACCCGAATAGATCTTAAGTTTCTTGAGCATCGCGTAGCCAAGGGGTCCCTTCGGCAGCATCCCCTTTACAGCAATTTCAAGGGCCCGGCCAGGGAACTTATCTTGCATCTTGCCAAAAGTGGTCTCAGAGATGCCGCCGGGATATCCGGAGTGGCGAAAGTATTTTTTGGCTTCGGCCTTATTGCCCGTGACGCGAATCTTGTCGGCGTTAACAACCACAATGAAGTCACCGGTATCGACGTGGGGCGTGAACTCTGCCTTGTGTTTACCACGCAGGTGGTGGGCTAAGGTTGTGGCAAGCCGGCCTAACACCGCATTCGTGCCATCGACCACATACCAGTCCTGCTGGATGGTTTCTGCTTTTGCTGAAAAGGTTTTCATTTGTTATCTCAAAACGGACGACTATCGCGCCCGACACATCATTAAAAAAGTCTTCTAGGATAGCGATTTTCCGGCGCGCGGGCAAGCCCGGGTTTATAAGTTCCCGATCTGGGGAAAAGACCCGAGCCGCAAGGGCTCGGGAGCAAATCCAACAAGAGGGTGGAGGGAACTATTCGAATTCTAAAGCGCTTTTTGTTGCAGCGCAACTTATCGTTACACCCCGGAATTAGCTTCCGAACAGGGGCGAGCTCTGTGCCGAAGATTGCGCTGAAATCAGGTCTTTTGGGGGCAGACCTCAATATGATCAGTTGGTAGACCTGCACGATAGCGATCGTACATTGTTGAAAAACCGAGCTCGAGATGTTTAGTGAAGAGCTTAGTATCAAAGAGCGGCTTTGTGAGTCGGTTAGCAGACAACTTCGTACGGATAGCAGCCAAGTCCAACGGATTATTTGCTAAAAATATCGCTTTAGCCTCGTACTCCTCGACGGAGTGCGTAATCATTTCTGGGAGACCAACAGCCTCTAAAAGGCTCGCTCCAACCCTGCCGGGAAAAGTGTTGCCTTTTACCGTTAAGAGCGGCACCCCCCCCCAAAGAGCATCACTTGCAGTTCTGTGTGCGCCATAAGGTAGGGTGTCAAGAAAGAGATCCGCAAGTTGATGCCGGCTGATGTGCTCGTCTAGGTCCACTCTCTCAGCGAAAAGTAGTCGCTCAGGATCAATTCCTTGTGTTTTTGCCTCACATTGCAAATTCTGCTTGGCGGACTCGTTATCAGCCAAAAGCCAGAGGTAACTGTTATTTGATTTGCCCAGGATTCTCATCCAGGCCCTAAAGATAGGCGGCGTTATTTTGTAGTTGTTATTGAAGCAGCAATAAATAAATCCTTCTGCTGGCAAATTTGAGCCATTGCGACTAACTGGCTTCGTCGAGAACTTTTTTTTGTTGTCATTTGCTTGGTAAGAAAATGGCAAATAGACAATTTTCTCGGTATAAAATCCTTTCGATTGCTCGGGTATCACAATCTTATCCGCGACAATATAGTCGATATAATTTGATCCGATTGTTCCTGGAAACCCCAGATAGTTGACGGCAATAGGACTTGGCTTACTCGCGAAAATATCTTGCCTCGATTCGCCGAAGTAACCATTTAGATTTACAAGGATATCAATCTCATTATTGCTGATTAATTCGCACGCAGCTGATGTGGGAAGGCTTCTAATATCAAGCTTTTTTGTAAAGCAATCATTTATGCGGGCTCTATAGTCAGACTGGTCATCCCAGCCGTTATCGAATCCATAAATTTCGAATTTTTCCTTATCATGGCTCTCCCAAACGCCAGCCATAAGATGGGTAGTTGCATGATTGCGAAATTCTCCTGATACGTATCCAACCCGAATTTTCTGACTGGGTCGAGGGGTGATCTTAGATTTTTTTTTCTCTGGGAATACTGTTGAGCAGTAAAGTTCGGAGCTTTTCATTAAAAGAAGCTCCGAATCAGCTAATCCTTGGTATGCAAAGGGCGTCGTTATAGCTTCTCCGTTACGTACGCCCTCGTCAATTTTTCTTAAATATGAGGTGTAGCCGGACCAGTCACAAGTCTGCATCATTTGATGGAGGGCGCGGCCAAGATTAAAACCGGGGGTAAGACTCAAGGCTGAAGCCCTCAAAAAGCTTTCTGCCGCCTCCTCGTGGCGTTTGACTTTGCTAAGAAGAAGCGCTCGATTCTTCCATGGCTCGGCGTACGAAGGCTTGAGCTTGATCGCCTCATAGTAGCTGGACAGAGCCTCCTCATGGCGGTCAAGGTCACAAAGGGCATTTCCTCGAGTATTCCAGGCCTCAGCATAGGTTTTATCTAACGCTAGCGCCTCCTCAGAGTAAGCCAGTGCGAGCTTAGCATCCCTTAACTTTAAATAGCATTCTGCAAGGTTAGCTGATGTAAAAACATCCTTTCTAATCGCTCTGCTCTTGTCGTAGTAGACTACTGCCTCATGGAAGTCATGGAACTCCTGCAGTAAGTTTGCATAATTTAAGAGAAAATCAGCATTTTTCGGCGAGAATTTGATGGCCTTTTCTAAAAGAGACCTCGCTTTCGGTTGATTGCCACTTTGGGCCTCTAGAGTGCCAAGCCAGCCGAGTGCATCTGGATGGTTCGGGTTCCCCTGGAGAACGCGCTCATAATAATTCTTGGCCGAGATGAGGTCGCCCTTGGAGTGGGATTGAAGTGCCAGACGCATGAAAATGGATGTGTTCATATCCAACTTTCATTTAAAACGATTCGGTGGTGCAACGCTTTGGCCCATAACTCTTCGCGACTACATAATCGCTCATTTATTGGGGCCTCACAAATAAAACCCCCGCCGGACTTGGCGGGGGTTGTCTAAACTACTTTAGCCCCGTGGGGCTAAACAACGTTAACAAAAGTTAGAACGAGTGTCCGACACCGACGTATACACGGCTTGTATCCGCTGTAGCCCCACCATTATTGTTTGCAGTATAGGCTGCATAAGCTGTCGTTCTCTTTGAGAGAGCCTTGGCAAGCGCGAACGAAGTCTCGACAAAGTCGCTGGTGGTCGAACCTTTGACATCAAATTTCTGATAGACAAATCGAACGTCTAACCCATTCCCAAGCGGGACCTTGGCAGCCACTGTTGTTTCTGAGGTCTTGCTCTGACTGATCAAAGTTGCGTTTGCTTGGTGAATCCCCGCTTCAAGCATACCGAAATTATAGCTGGCACCAATAGCTGTGCGATCGGCATCCTTGTTTGCCGCGGTTTGCGCGCCAACAGCTTTCTCAGTTGCATAACCCGCTCTTACTGCGAGGCCCTGAACTGGAGCGCCTTCAAAATAAATGCTTGTTACAGCGCCTTGAGCTGCTGCGGCATTAGTTGCAGTAATGGCGTCAGCCAGTGTGTGAGCAACTTCTATGTACCCGCCAGCGAACGCGGGTGTACGATATGCAATCGTGCCGTCGCGATCTGAACCGATCTCAACGTTCGCAGCCGTACCGTTGTTGCCGGAGGAAGAAATACCGGAAGCCAACCCAATGTTACCCGCGATATTGGATGTAATGCCGTCGGTATTTTCTCCACCTTGGTGGTCAAACTTTCCAAACCGAATCATACCAAAGGCGCCTGACAAGTTAAGTTCTGCGCCACGCGAGAAAATTGTGTCTTGCGCACCGGTGCCTACTTGGGCTTTACCAAACTTACCAGTGGCCGGGTCGAGGTCTGCCTCTAAACGGAATCCCGCTTTTAACCCGCCGCCAAGATCTTCACTACCGCCTAAGGCCACGCGGGAAGACCCGAAGATACCTTTTCCCATGGTCGTCGAGGTGGCTGCATTGTCGGTAGCAAGACGCGTGTAACCCGCCTCGGCGTAGCCGGTAATGGTTACATTTTGCGCCATCGCAGGCATTACAAACGCCGTTGCAACTGCGGAAGCGATAAGGTGCTTTTTCATAAATAAATCTCCTAAAAGTTATAAATTGCGGCCGACATAAAGTCAGCCGAAACGGCCCATACAAAACCGTTAACTGGATGTTCCTGCCCGGGCGCTCCAGTTGCAAGCGAGGAGGCTCGAAAAAGCCCCGAACCGGGCAGTTTTTTGGGCTGCTGTCGCTAAAAAGAAACACAGGGTCTTCGTTAACGTGGTTGATAAACTCAGAATCTCAGCCTTTGCGGTTTACAGATTGGTCTAAACTCCTCGTGTGATGAAAACATTTGCCATCCTGCTGTTCGTTTTTCTAGGCTCTGTTGGCTCGGCTCAGGCTATGCCCAGCTTCGCCCTCACTCTCGGCTCGGGCACGGATGCGGACCTAACTCAAGTGTCCTTAATAACCCACAGGGGTCTCTGGAAACACCAATTCATTAACGGATTTTTAGCGAGCGCACACTTAGAGTTTGGGATCGCTGAGATCAATGGTAGGCTAACAGGTGCCAATAAGGGGATCGTGATTTTGGGTGTTACACCGGTTCTGCGGTTTGAGCCAAACAAGTCCCCTGGGTTTTTAGAATTTGGTATTGGTGCGAACTACTTTGATCAAAAAAGAATTCACTCAAATAAGTCAGTGGGCACACACTTTGAATTTGGTGACCTTATTGGCCTTGGTGTCAAGTTTGGCGAAAAGGATCAGTTCGAGATCGGTTACCGGCTTATTCACTATTCCAACGCCGGAATCAGCGCCAACAATCCTGGGATAAATTTTCATCAGATACGTTTTCAGGCAGGTTTCTAGGCCGCTTGAGGTGTACTTAGTTGTCGAGGTTTAATCTTTCTATGGCGCACTGTTGCTTGTGTGATGATCGGCTGGGCCGGATTTTGGCCGTCAAAGACGCGAAGTCGAAGTCTGACTTGATTGTTCAGATGTGTAGGCGGTGTGGGCTTGTTCAGCAACGCGATATCCCTAGCGAACATGAACTTCGAAGCTACTACTCCCATCACTACCGGTCAGACTACAAAAACACTTACGTTCCAAAATCAAAATATATCTACAGGTCTGGAATTGCGGCGAAACACCGCCTAAATTTTATGTGTACGGCTAAAAACATCTCACTACCTGCGGGGGCGACATGGCTTGATATTGGTGCCGGTGGTGGCGAAGTGGTCTACGCAGCGCGAAAACTCGGATTTGATGCCCAAGGGATAGAGCCTAATGAGGGTTATTCAGATTTCGCACGCCAGCACTACGATGTCGTTGTGAGAACACAGCACCTCGATCAAATCCAAGGAGAAAGATATGACATCGTCAGCCTTTTCCACGTTCTGGAGCACATGCCGAATCCGATTGCCGCGTTTGATAGGTTCGCAAGCCTTACTAACTCTGGTGGTTTATTGATAATTGAAGTTCCTAATATCGAGCAGCCCGACGCATCGCCAGCAAATATATTTTTTAAGGCGCATCTTTTTTACTTTTCTGCTGCGACATTAATTGCGTGTGCAAGCAGACAATTTGAACCGCTAGTTGTTTCGAATACGGGTAACCTAACCGTTATTTTTAAAAAACGCGCAGAGGAGTCCTCCCTTTCACTTCCGACAAAAGAGGACGTGGAGACTTTGACAGAACGCCTTAAACGAAAGGGGTGGATTGAGTACTTAACGGTGGGCGGCGGCTGGCGAAAGCCTTTCAGCAGAATTAAGAGGGCGCTTGTCGAGTCTAGTATGTCGAAATGCTCCCCGAAGGAAGTGCTCAACAAGGCGCTAGAATCATGAAATTCCCTAATGACCTAGGTAATTTCTTTAAATGCTGTGCTGCCGTTTTGGTATCTACCTACAACCGACCAAGAGCGCTGGACCTCGTTTTGCAGGGCCTCAAGAACCAGTCGTGTGCGCCGTCCCAAGTTATTGTTGCTGATGATGGATCGACTGAGGAAACCAGAAGAGTAATTGAGCGGTGGAGATCGCAGGGTCTCCCTTTGGAGCATTGCTGGCAAGAGGATCGCGGTTATCGGAAGACCAGGGTTATGAACGAAGCTCTTACCAAAGTTCGAGCTGAGCTCTGTATATTCCTCGATGGAGACTGTATTCCATTTTCAAATTTCGTGGAGAATCACTGGCGGATGGCAGAGCCCGGGCGTATTTCTGCTGGACCTCGGATCTTGGCGTCACAGAAATTTACGCAGCAACTTGAGCTCGAGGCAGATATTGAACTGCCGTCGGGTTGGTCGTCTTGGATTTCACGCCGATTGAAAGGAGACGTCAATAGGATCAACCAAATGCTTTACATTCCCGACGGCTCATGGAGGAACATGCAGCCTCGCAATTGGAAGCTCGTAAGGGGCTGTAACTTTTCAGCCCCTTTGAAGGATGTCCTCGCTGTCGATGGATTTGAGGAGAGTCTGAAGGGTTGGGGGCCGGACGATTCCGATCTCGCTGTCCGACTAATCAATTATGGATCACGGGTAAAAAATCTCCGATTCGCCGCTCCTGTGCTCCACTTATGGCATAAGCCGGAGGATCGCTCCGGTATCACGCGGAACCGCGGATACTTAAAAAGTGCTATCGAAGAAAAAAGGGTGAGAGCAATAGCTGGGATTTCCTCAAGAATCGGCCAAGAAGATTGAACTCGTTTCAACTGTTTTCTCGACTAATGAGGTTTGCGACTCCCTACTGGCTGGGATTTGTGCTTGCGGTGGTCGCAATGGGTATTACGGCCGCAACTGAGACTGCGTTTCCTGCGATGATGAAGCCGTTACTAGATAAAGGGTTTCAACCGGATTATGAATTTCAAATTTGGTGGGCTCCCGTTTTTGTAATGCTGATCTTTCTTGTGCGCGGAGTTGCAAACTTTGCCGCTGGCTACATGATGCAGTGGGTTGCGAACAATATTTTGCGAGATATTCGCCAAGCGATGTTCGATAAACTGCTGACGATGCCGAGTGCTACTTTCGACACGCATTCGGCGGGGCGGCTAATTTCCCGATTAATCTCAGAAACGCAGTATGTAATGATTGCTGCGACAAACGTTATTACTGTTATCGTGCGGGACTCTTTGGCGCTTGCTGGTTTGATTGGATGGCTGCTTTATCTCAATTGGAAGTTAACTCTAATCGTCATAATTTTAGTTCCACCGTTAGCGGCGATCACTATGAAGTTCTCGCGGCGCCTGCGAGCAATAGGTGAAGGGCATATGAGTGCTATCGGAGACATGACCTCCTCTGTGGAGGAGGCTATTTCCGGGCATCGCGTGATTAAGATATTTGATCGTAGTGGGCACGAGAAAAATCGTTTCTCGAAAATTAATTCGGAGTATCGGGGTCAGGCAATGCGCCTCGCAATCGCGCAGGCCCTTCAGACCCCAATCAATCAGCTCGTTGCTGCTTTAGGCGTCGCTGCCGTCCTCACCATTTGGCTTATTCAGACCCGTTCGGGTTTGGCTACCATTGGCGACTTCGTATCGTTCATTACGGCGATGCTGATGCTGTTTGGCCCCCTGCGACACCTATCAGATATCAATGCTCAGCTTCAACGAGGCCTCACTGCGGCGAGCGGAGTATTCCAGTTACTCGATCAAGTGTCAGAGCCCGACGAGGGCAAAATACACTTTCAGAAGACGTTTTCCAGCATTCGCTATGCAAACGTTGCAGTTCAGTATCCCAGTCGTTCTTCGCCCGCGATTCTCAACATAAATCTAACTATACCCGCGGGGAAAACCTATGCCTTTGTAGGACCCTCCGGCGGAGGGAAATCAACAATCGTAAATCTATTACCTCGATTTTATGAGCCCAAATCAGGAGATATTTTTGTTGATGATACGAACATCAAGGAGTTTACTCTAAGTTCTCTTAGGAATCAGATAAGTCTAGTATCTCAGGATATCGTCTTGTTTAATGACACCATTGGCAGAAATATCACATATGGCCAAGATCGCATGAATAATGAGGATATATGGACAGCTCTGAAAGTCGCCGATCTTGAAGAATTTATTGCCTCGCTCCCTGAGGGGTTAGATACTGTTGTTGGTGATCGTGGCGTCAGGGTTTCTGGCGGACAGAGACAACGCATTGCCATCGCTCGAGCTGTGATGAAGAATGCGCCTATTCTCATCTTCGATGAGGCGACTTCCGCTTTGGATAATAATTCGGAAGCTGCGGTACAGTCCGCAGTGAACTCCCTGCGGGTTGGACGAACAACGCTCATCGTTGCTCACCGACTTACGACAATTCAAAACGCTGATCAGATAGTTGTTGTCGACAAAGGCGTGATAGTTCAGGTTGGTGACCATGATCAACTCATGCGGGAATCGGGGCTTTATTCGTCCCTTTATCAAGAGATCAGCGCAAAAGAGCAATCAGAAAGAATAATAAATGGTGCCAGTTAGTTATAAATCAGGGGTCACTGCTTACATCATTGCGTTCAATGAGGCTGAAAAAATTGCTGCGGCAGTAAAAAGCGTTCTTTGGGCAGACGAGGTACTTTTGGTTGACTCTTATAGCACCGATGGAACCACTGAGATAGCGGAAAGCCTTGGTGCCCGAGTCGTTCATATACCCTTTGATGGATATGGAAATTTACGTAATGAGGCGCTAGCTCTCATTAGACGCGAATGGGTATTTAGCTTAGATGCGGATGAACGATGTACGCAGGCTTTGGCGGAGGAGATTCGGGCAGTAATCGGTGATGCGCATGCGGGAGATGTGTTTTTTATACCGCGGAAAAACTATTTCATGGGACGCTGGATAAAGCACTCCGGATGGTATCCAAACTACAGACAGCCGCAGCTATTTCGTTTGGGAAAAATGAGGTACGACTCGTTGCCCGTTCACGAAGGCTACATTCTTTATTCGGATCGCTCGCCTAGTTACTTGAAAAACCATGTTTATCAATTTCCATTTAAAGACGTTGGTGAGGTTCTTAGGAAGGCAGACAAGTACTCAACGTTGGGAGCAAAGAAAATAGATACTCGACGGGTATCTGTCTCAAAGGCCCTTGTTCACGGCCTTTGGGCATTCCTAAAACACTACATCTTTAAGCTCGGATTTTTAGACGGAGCCCCAGGATTTATCATTGCAGTGGGGAACTTTGAAGGAACTTTTTATAGATATGTGAAAGCGCTCGAGGAGCGTAAGGGGCTAAACTCAGCGAATTTTGCAGAAAGAACCTTCAAATCTTGAGCTTGTCTAAAATCATTGTTATCGCTGACGGTGGATTAGCGAATCGTTTGCGCCCCATTTTCTCCGCTTTGGCGTTAGCAGAACTTAACGGGCTCACTAACTCCGACGTTTCAGTCTATTGGGAGCCGACGTTTGTTTGTGATGCTCCAATTTCTGATTTGGTTGGAACCCTATTGATCGAAGAAGACGCGGGATTTGTTGACCGAATTAATTCTCGAACTGCGCTGATATACCGTGAGGGCTCAGTAAAAAATGCAGTAAAAAGGCTTAGGATGCTAGATATTTGTGCGCTGCTAGAGATATGTACGGCGAAATCTCTAGAGAAAATTTCTAATGTTCAGGAACATGTCAAACAGGTAGCGAGCAAGTTTGATACTCTGATTATATTTGATAATCAGCCATTGAGTATGGGCCCGGTTTTTTACAGTTTATATATTCAGAGGATCAAAAAGCTTGTATTCGTTCCAGAGATTGAAGACTCAGCAGCTACTTTTCTGTCACAAAACAAGCTGCATAGAGACAGTCTAGGGGTACATGCGAGAGGTACTGATTTCGTGGTTCCATATCAATATTATTCAAGTCAGATCATTCGGGAAAATCTATCCAGGCCCTGGTTCTTCGCTTCCGATTCGCACTCTTTCAATGCACTTGTGGCGAAGCAATTTGAACATGTTGTCCTACGAGCGAAATCGCTTCCTCAGCACAGTCAGGGGATCCTGGGGTTTGGAAAACACATATACAGATCAGGCCAATCGGTTTCAGACGCGGCGATAGACCTTAGAATCTTAGCGTCTGTAAATATGAAGATCTTTCACCCAAATTCCACTTTCGCGGTTATGGCTTCCGAGTGTAGCCGCTTATAAAACGCATGTTCGATCTACAACCAGTTGCTTAGCAGGCTACATGCTTAACACGAGTTTTTGTATTTTTGAAACCACTTTACTAGGTACCCAGTTATGAAGAGCTCAATAACCCATGGGTTTAAACTTCTTTTCGTCTCGGCCAAATTAACTCTGTGGTTAATTCGGGGGACTCGCAACCTAAGGAGAGTGAAGTGGGTAAAGAGGTTCTTGAGAGACTACAGTCTATTTCTCAACTCTGGCGGAAAGGTTACACAAATACGGCCCATCATTTACGACTTCGCAGAGAATGCCGGAAGCGCTAAAGGAGCGTACTTCCATCAGGATCTTCTGGTGGCCAATAAGATATTTCACGCCAAGCCGAAGCGTCATATAGACGTGGGCTCTAGGATTGATGGGTTTACCGCCCATGTGGCGTCTTACAGGGAGATTGAAGTTCTCGATGTTCGAACCCTTCCTGATCCGAGACATCACTCGATACGTTTCTTGCAAGCCGACCTCATGGATGAAGCAACAGTATCTAGGCTAAGAAGTGATTCTGTGTCTTGTCTGCACGCACTTGAGCATTTTGGTCTGGGACGCTATTCGGATCCAATAAATCCGGATGGCCATAAGATCGGATTTAATAACCTCCTAAAGATTTTAGAGTTAAAAGGGTTGCTATATATTGGAGTCCCTGTGGGATTAAATAACGCAGTTTATTTTAACTCACACCGCGTGTTCCATCCGAAGGATATTCTCTCATGGGCAAGCAATCCAGATGAGGTAGAGCTCGTGTCGTTTGATTATGTAGATGATAAAGGTGAGTTACACTTAAATTATGATTTACGGGGTGATGAGTTGTACTTAAAGTACGGATTAGGTATCTACACATTTAGGAAGGTTTGCGTATAACTTAACAGTGCTAATCGCAATGCATTTTCTCTGTTGCAGGACCTCTTTGACTTCCTCGTGATTTTCCTTGATCCGACTATCAGGAGCAATAGTGAAAAAATTTTTAACTAAGTGGTTAGCCCGCAGAGGCTATAGACTATCTAAACTAACGCCGGACGAGAAAGTCACTAGACTAATTGAGTCTCTCCGGGCACGTAAGCCAAGTTCTCACCTAAAGAGGTTTGGAGGCGATACCGACGGAGGCTACTTGGTTCCGGATGATCTGGTAGGTATCTCCGCAGTTGTTTCCCCTGGAGTTGGGCGTATTGCAAACTTTGAAGCTGACATCGTTGATGCGATTGGTCCTGAGTGTTCGGTATTCATGGCGGATGCAAGTGTAGACCCTCCTATGAATTTACGATCAAATTGGTATTTCAATCGAAGTTATGTCGCCGGCATAGATAGATCGCCAAATATTCGACTTGAAACCTGGGTGGATTCCTGTATCGGAGGGGGCACTTCGGACCTTTTGTTGCAGATGGATATTGAGGGTTCAGAGTACTCGGTTTTCATTGATACGCCAACTCGGATCTTGCAAAGGTTCAGGATTATTGTCGTTGAGTTTCATCGTCTCGATCTACTTATTTCTGCAGAGATGTTTGAGTTTTATGCGCTTGTTTTTAAAAAGTTGCTGGACACGCATGTTGTGGTTCATATTCATCCGAATAATAACGACGGGATACTTTTAGCCAGGGGAGTGAAAATCCCCAGAACAATGGAGTTCACATTTTTGAGGAAAGATAGATTTATTCCTGGAGATGGTCGTGCGTCTTACCCAAACCCCCTAGATCGAAAAAATAATCCAAATAAGCCAGATCTCGTGCTACCTGAAATCTGGATCTAACGCACACCAAATCGACTTCTGGTTGACATGCTCCTAAAGAAGATTCAAGTTGTTTGTCCATCTAATGCTATTACCGGTGGGCCAGAGTCTTTACATAACTTGGTGTCCCTGCTTGGTAGCATTGGAGAAACGGCCGAAATTGTTTACCACCCATTCTTGACGTTTGGCAATCCACCGGAGGAGTATATTCATTACGGTGTCAATAGTGGCTTAATTTCTGATGAACAGGGGGTACTTGTAATTTTGCCGGAGGTCCTATGTTTTGAGGCAAAACGATTCTCTCGATCAGTCGTAGCAATTTGGTGGTTGTCTCTGGATAACTTTAGGGAGAGGAAATACAATAATTGGAGGGATACATTCCGTTACGTTAAGAAGTGTCTTTCCGGCCAGCGGCCTTGGACAGGAGCTCGGGCGTTGAGAAAGTATTTTAATTTTTCGAAGTCATTTTACGATTTGACTTATCTTCAAGAATGTAAGATCTCGCCGTTTAAATTAACTGGTCCGATTGCCGTCGGATACGTCAGAGAGATAAAACGAATCGACCCCACGGTTTGCCGTAGGAACCATATTCTTTTCAACCCAAAAAAGGGGAAAAGGGTTATTGAAAGACTAGCGGCCTGTTGTCCGGAATTTGTCTTCACCCCGTTGGCCGACTACGATCAGACTGAGTTAACTTCTAGATATAGAGAGAGTAAACTCTATATAGATTTTGGCCATCACCCGGGTCGGGAGCGAATGCCGAGAGAGGCCGTGGCTTGTGGCTGCTGTTTGATTACCGGAGTACTGGGCTCTGCAAAAAATTCTATTGATATTCCGATACCTGAAAAATTTAAGCTTAATGATCAGGATAAATTTTTTATAGATAGATTTCGTTCTGTCGTGAAGTATGTATTTGACAGTTTTCCGACGGCAACAAGAGAATTTGATGAATATCGATTCGAAATCGAAAATGAGCCAGATCAACAAAGAGTCGACCTTGAACACATTCTGCGCGCTATACGATCAAAATCATGAGGGTCTTAAGCCCGATAAATTCTGATCTTGCTGGGAGAGAATACTACTAGGTCCATTCAATCTCGTCCCCGTTTTTTTTTGAGCCATGCAAGGAAAAACCCAAATCAGCAACTTCGCTTTGTTGATAAAAGTTGCGCTGTTTTATTCGACGTATCTTTGAAATTTTTCTGTCTAGCCATGATTTCCCGAGGAGCTTATAGCTTTTCCGATCACTTAGCCCTTCCCTTTGGTTTAACCCTCGATCTTTCTTTAACTCGGATTGAGTTACAGAACCATAATGATGTATCCAGGATGCACCAGTAATTCCGGTTGGGATCCTTCTATCGTCGATGCAATCAAAAAACAAAGTATCTTCATAGCCAAATAAAGAGGGAACCGCCCGAAAAAAACCTACCTCCAGCCAAACCGACTGATGTATTAACATACATACTGCATGTCTATCGCCATAACGTATCTTATTTCGCGCCTTAAAAGCGTTGTTTCGTAAGGTTGACTTTAAATCATAGTCGTCTGAACCTTCGATCATTGCTGGGCTTACAATCCTTAATCGCTCTTTTTTGGCGGAATAAAACAAACCGTCTAGCCAGTCGGGCCCGAGAATTACGTCGTTATTCATGACTATCGTCCACTCTGTTTGTAACCTTAGCGCACCTTGGTTCCATGCCGTCCCGCAGCCGAGATTCACTTTGTTCGAAATAAGGTGGATCTCAGGGTGGGCAGACACTATCTCTCGCGTGTCGTCACTTGACCCGTTATCGACAACAACGACGCGATTTAGGTCAACATTAGTTTCAATAAGGCTTCGGATACATTCCTTTGTGTAGTGCGATTGGTTCAAGCATGCGAAGGTAATTGAGTAGTCGTCCATAGTTACGCTGGGAATTTTTAAAGTTCCTGTCTCTTAGCCGATTAGAATGTCACTCAAGGTGTGAAAAAGATTGTAAAGATAAACGACGGAAGCATCTAGTTTACCTTTTCCGAATAACTACGAGCATGTTGTCGCCTAACGGTAGAGATGGTCGATGCAAACAAACATACTCAACAGTGTAGTCTTTGTACCTAAAAAAATCATAATAGCGCAATAAATCGGCTCTACTAACATCTTCAATGATATATATTCCATTTTCCCCCAGTCGATCTATCGAATGCAAGAACAACGTTGATCCGGCTTCGAAAGTGTGCAAGCCGTCGTCGATAATCAAATCAAAACAATCGATACCAATTGCTTTGTAGCAAGCGTTGATCGCCGTTGGGTTCAGTTGATCTACAAAAAAAGTTTTAATCCGATCTTCCTCGAATAAGACGCTTGTATCGATATCCGCCCCATAGATCATTGCGGTAGGGAAGAAATCTCTCCAAACTCTCAATGACGCTCCGGGGGTTGCTGATATGCCTGTGAGTCTTTCTGGCCTGAGAACTTTCCTTCCGATGCCGCACTCGAAAACATTACGAATACTATCTCGACAATGCCAAAAGAGCCGCGAGTAAAAGTCAGAATAATTGTGTGAAGACCACGGATAGGGATGGCCATCGTGCCTTAATTCACCTTTATCAGAGCCATATTTATCGCAAAGGGATGCAATCAGGCAATCATTATTCTTTTGGTAATATGAAACAAGCTTATAGTCCGTTTTCTCCTCGATTCGGCGCAGCCACTTTTTCTCTCTTCCGCTCCTCAATTTTTTTCTTATATCGCCATCAAATAAAAAGTTATCGACTTTTCTTATACTTCTTAAAATTATCTTAAAAACCTTCATATAAATACCGAACTCCTTAATTGCAACGGCCTTGATCAACAGAGACTCTTATCCCGCTACCTAATTAGACGCTAAGGCAACCCGTGGTTGTCGTGAACCTAGAGCGATGCGTTTCTAACACTCTTCCCCGGATAAACTTAATAGAAATCATAAGTTCTTGTTCGCCGCACACTTCCGTTAATGCCAATGCATCTAAGAAAAATAGAGGTGAAAACTTGGGAAGTGCCAGTGTATGGGCCTAGACAATCACAAAGTTGATGCGTAATTACCATCGTCTAATTCTTTACCTGATTTTTTGCGTCATGGTAGTCTACTATAGACAGCTGCGTACTCATTGGCAACGGATTGCCAGTCACGTCTAAATGCAGGATAACTAAGGTGTGATTTGGCTAGCCAGCTGTTCGCGGACGCCGCCCATGTTCCGGGCGAGTCACTTAGGGAAAGAACCGAGCCGCGGCTAGGAACTACGTCAGGGCATACACCACAATTGTCGGAAACCAGAACGGGCACACCGGCAGCCATAGCCTCAGCTACGACCATGCCATACGGCTCTATGCTCGCAGGATGGATTAACAGATCTAACGTAGGGAAAATAGCGTGGCTGGGCTGCCAACCCAGGAACTTGATGTTATCGGGACAATTTTTTACTAGGTGAGCGATTTCCGACTCCTCAGGCCCCAATATAATCATTTCGATATTCGGCCTTAGTTTCATTAGCTCAGTGCTTACAAGTAAAAAAAATGCCAAGCCTTTGCGTTTCCACTCCTTGCCAATAAAGCCGATTGAGCCACCTCTGGGATGAATCTCTCGCGTTAAGCGCTGCGGGAATCTTGGTACCCCTGGGCTAATGGCGCTATGTAATCTCGATTTGACAGAGGGGTAGTGTCTCAACAAATCTTGGGAAATGATTTCAGAATTTGGTACGACATCACGGACGGAGGTCGCGAGTACCTCTCTACGCTCAAGCCGCAAATGTGCGAATACCCTAATTGAAAATCTCTTCCAAAACCTTTGTTCAAGAATACTTGCAAACGGTGGACCATGAAAGGTTGTGACATGATGAAAATCACATCGTTCGTGACTGTGTACAATAAAGTTTTGTGTATTTTCTTCGGAAACAAGCTGCAAATATCTTTTCCTTGCACGAACGCCAAAGCAGTATAGGGCTAGCCATCGCGGCTTGCTAACAGTTTTTTTAACTCGAATAACCTGTATAGACGGATTGTGTGATTGGAGAACCTCCTCGCATATAACAATTACTGGAATTTTTATATGAATTAAAGAGTGTGAAAGTTGCCACACATAAGTTTCCATGCCGCCGACCTCGCCGAAACGCCTTACGACTTGAACTGCAACAAGCGCTTTACTCAACACAGTTGACACCGAAACAATACAAAAACATCTTGCTGTCAAAACTCTTAACCAGAATTCCTAGATCATGTCGGTTCGTGTTGGACATTACAAAACCTGAGTCAACGCCGACGTAAGTTCTTACAATCGGTGGTCGGGGATAGATCATTCGATTAACAGTGTCGACGACGGAAATCCCGATCCATGTTTGATCGACGCTAAACAATAACTCATCGCCTACAATTTCTTTTACGTTTGCTGCCCATTGATGTATAGGCGGCCGTGCCAAACTAGTATAAAGAGGAAAGAGAAAAGCCGCATATGCGAGTTTGAATAATGCAACCCAAACAAAAATTTTTCTGACCAGGGTGAGAAAATGAAAATTACCTTGAATCAAGAGCGTAAGGTAAATCGCAACGATTCCATAGATCGGCATGAGGTAGCGACTATGGCTTACAGGTGCAATCCAATATGGTAAAAATCCTATAAGTCCGATTAACCCGAAGATAGTGGCTAAGGAATTTTTATTCTGAAATATTCTTCCCTTTAGTCCCAAGAATAAGAGGAAAGCCGAGGCCGGCAGCATGTTGAGCATGGTTTCAAAGGGAAAGAAGCTGATGTGCCTGAAAAATACGTTAAATTCAGTCTTGAAGTACCGATTGAATATGTCGAATAACATACCCTCAGCCAATTGATTACCAGAGGGAACAATTGCATACCAACTTCCAATCAAAACAGCCGCTTGTATAAAAAAAAACGGAAATCCTATCTTAACTAAATAGGTTAGTCGTTTCTCGACTAATGCCGTTATGAATAAAGCCGAAAAGAGAAAAACAAAAGATGTCAGTGCTTTAGTGAGAAAACCCAAATACGAAAAAAAAATTGCGAAAAGAAGCCAGCGAAGGCTAGACTCTTTGATTGCTAGATAACCGAAAAGCATCGCTGTCAACGTAAAGCCACCGAACAAGGCATCACTGTAGCCCTTCCAGCCGTACCCACCGATGACTTGCCACATCGTTAGATAGATTAAGGCTCCGATTGACGCAACCTCAATAGTCATCTTCATTCGTTTCAAGAACCAGAAAATCACTGCAGCCGATCCAAATGTTGCGAGGGCGGAAACAATACGGACCGCAGCAATTGCATATTCCCAGCTAATGATGAACGTAATTCCAATGATCAGCCAATTGATCAACGGAGGCCGACGATAGGGCTCTCCATAAAGGGTTGGGCTTAACCACTGACCGTGGTACCACATTTCGTATGCACTAACGGTATAGACAGATTCCTCGCCGGTATACTGGACTGAAAAGAGGGTCGCGACAAAGCCTGCAACTATAAGTGCAAGAATCTTAAGATCAGTCATGATTGGGGCGGTGAATAGATTTAATTATATAAATTGGACGCCGTTTTGACTCTTCATATACTCGACCAAGGTACTCCCCAACGATTCCGATGCAAACTAGTTGCATAGCACCGAGAAAAAGCAAAGCAACCATGAGAGATGGGTATCCCGCAACAGATTCACCCCAAACTATGGTTTTGGCGATGACGATTCCGGCGTAAATCATCGATAGGAAAGCAACAGCAAGCCCCAAATACATCGCAAATCTGAGCGGAGTACTACTAAATGATGTTATGCCCTCAATCCCAAAGTTGAGGAGTTTAAAGTAGTTCCAATTTGTCTTGCCTGCGACACGTGCTCTACGATCATAAAAAACTTCGGTAGACCTAAATCCTACCCAAGCAAACATACCTTTCATAAAACGTCGTCTCTCGGGCATTGCTCTTAGGGCGTCAATTACCGGGCGTGAGAGTAGTCGAAAATCCCCAGTGTCAGCGGGCAAATTAACGGCGCTTAAGAGGCCGATTACTCGATAGAAAACATAGGCGCTGTACCTTTTAGTTCGATCATCTTCCCGTCGCGATCGGCGAACCGCATTGACTACTTCGTAGCCCTCTTGCCACTTACTGATCAACTGTGGTAACAGGTCTGGGGGGTCTTGCAAGTCTGCGTCGAATGGGATTGCTGCGCGCCCCTGGCAAACATCTAAACCTGCCGTTAGTGCCGCCTCCTTACCAAAATTTCTACTAAGCTCGACTGTAATGATTCGCTGATCTGTCTCGCTAGCATGCTTTAGTACACTTAGGGTCTGGTCGGTACTACCGTCATTTATAAAAATGATTTCCCATAATAGAGCTGTTTTATCTATGACCTTATAGAGCTCCTTTAAGAGTAGAGGTAGCGCCTCGGCCTCATTAAATACCGGGATCAAGAGAGATATATCGGGACCACGTGTTACCCTATTCATAACAATTTATTACCTTCCCTGATTAAGATATGGCATTAAAGATTCTATATAAATCTAGCAGGAGACGACTAATTTTATTCGGGCTAGTTGGAACGCTTGGGTTTATTTTAGAGACGGCAACACTACTGTTCTTGATTGTATTTGTTCAAATCTCGCCCACAATGGCCAAATTTATTGCTTTTCCGATTGTAGTCATGCTCACTTGGGCTCTAAACAGGAAGTTGACCTTCAATGTGAATAGTGGGTTAACGCTTGTTCCTGAGCTCCGAAGATACTTTCAAAGCGCTTTAATCGGCATGTGCCTTAATCTATTAACTTTTTTTGTTGTGGTCATGTTGGATCAAAACTCGATTATTGTGACTGTTTTTGCTTCGGCATTAGGCGCGTTAATTGGATTCTTAGCAAATTATTACGGCTGTAGTCGCTTTATATATTCACAAAAGAGGATGTAGTTTAACTTTTTGACAGACTTCGCTCCGCGAACTGACCATGTCAAATCTAGATGGTTGCGCTAGGTTGAGACTTATAGAATTGCTCGGCGAACAGCATTGACAGCGCATCGGCGAGCGCCAAATGTACCCCAAATTGATTACGTCCTTATCTTCAGGTATCGATTTTCTTTGGTATTTTCGACCGACAGGAACCAGTGAGTATTTGAGCATTCGTCTCGGAGACTGTTGGGTGCGGATCTTTTTGCGCCGCGATGGCATTGTATTTGGGCGAGATCGGGTGGCAAGGATTCTGCGCAGCTGCCGGGCTGCAGGTGCCCCCAAGAAGCCCAGGAAACGCTACCGTAGCCAAAACCGACAGCCGTTTGTGGCTACCGCACCCAACCAGGTCTGAATCGCTACTAAAACACTAGACACTTTCCAGCCTAAAATTTTAGGCAACAAGTAGAGCTTGTATATCGATGTTGCAGGATTGATCAGAAGTAGGCGACTTATCCAGGTTCTTGAGCAGTTGATTAGAGAGCGCGGCCGCCCGATGGTGTTGAGAAGCGGCCATGGGCCGGAGTTTCTAGCTGAAATTGGCTGGAGAAAACCAGACATATCAAGATATATTAGGGTGAGATCGATCGACTCTAAAAAAGTTACGATCGTTATTACGGTAGCTGAAGCGCAACAGCGACAACCCCGAGAGCGGTGCTAACCAAGAGCGTTGTCAGCATTCCCAAACGGAATTGTAGAAGCATGAGTGAGGCTAACACCGTTATAAAAATGGCGACCAAATCTAGGCTACGCCACGACCAGAGCTGGCCATCTGGAAAGAATGTGTGCTGAGCAAAGATAAGCCCTAGGTCAACGATCACGCCAACGACAGCTGCGCTAATTGCAGTGAGTGGCGCTGCTAGCGATAGATTTTTTCGGGTAGCCTCGATCCATGGGGCACCCACAAGAATGAACACGAAAGAAGGCAAAAACGTGAAGACGGTGACTACAACCGCGCCAAGCGTACCCGCCCAGGTAATCGGCAAGAACGCAAGGCTAGTGTGCTGGGCGGCGCCCACGAAACCC